>LWDU01042306.1_pt1 | contig 58677 bp, 58 predicted proteins | sample 727161 | NCBI WGS metagenome assembly LWDU01 (sample SAMN04566230, study PRJNA314399) | hydrothermal vent metagenome | isolation source: deep sea hydrothermal plume seawater | place: Mexico: Gulf of California, Guaymas Basin | collected 2004-07-11
CCCAGCCAAAAACCAATCCTCCTAGGTAAAGCAAAAGACCCGGCAATAAAACAGTCCCTATAGGGTCCATGTGTGCAATTGGATTCAATGTCAAACGACCCTGTATTTCAGCTGTCCTGTCTCCAAATTGCTTTGCTGCCCAGCCATGTCCTACTTCATGAAGTGTAATGGCAAAGAGTACTGGAATCAGTATCGATAGAATCTGTAAAAACATTTGCATTTATTGATTATGATTTATCCATGAATTAAGACTATCTTGCCATTTAATTAGACACAAACAAGCATTGTTTAATACATGCAATATTTATTTGTTATTATAAAAACCCAAAGTTAAAAAGAGGACTCTCCATGGACTGGTTTAAAGCAATTTTTGTTATATGTCTCCCCATTTTTCTTGTTTCCTACTAAATGATTCTAGTGGATACTGGGATGAACGAATTGAACCCACAGCTAACAGATTTACAATAGGTTACGACGGCAATAAATGGCACAGTGATCCGGTAAATCGAAAAGAAAAAATCAAGGATCTGACCTTACTCAGGTCAGCCGAAGTTGCCTTGGAAAATGGATTTAAGTATTTCGTAATTAGTGACAGTAAAGCTTACACAGAAAAAACGAGACTCCTTCAGGGCTCCCTACCATCAAACACCACATCTTCAAGACTAAAACGTATAAATACTTCAGAAACATACCAAATTAAAACAATATTTACGACTGTGAATTATGTAGAACTTGCAGAAGATTTGCGTACCAATGCTGTCATGCAAAGTGGTGAATTTCAAGGCTATGCCGTTTACAAAGCTGATTTAGTTGTTTATACAATTCTTAGAAAATACAACATGGATAGCGGCGAGCTTATGCCAAATTTTGAACAATATGGAAATATCTCCAGCTCAACATCACAACAAGCGATTGAAACTATAGATATGGTTCCAACCAATCCTCAATAATCTACCAAGGTGCGACGTACCCATTTCGTTAAAATAATAGCCGGATTGGTTAAGTTATAACTCTCAACCATCGCACAATTGAGTTAGTGCTTTGAGCTTTTCAAAGAAAGTATCAGCATTATGGTTAAAAAACCAATCGCAAAGGGAACGACGACTATCCCTGGAGTGGTGCCTGTAAAGTATTGTTCATCAAGCGGGTGTAGAAAGCCTACTAATAGAGGTCTGGCGAGCCATTCCACTAGCCAGAGTATATACATTAAAGGGATTAAATTACGATAACGAAATAAAACCGCAATATTTACAAGACAAAAAATCAATTGTTGAAGTCCCCAAACCGATCCCAACATATAAATCATCTGATTTGGGTCAGGAATACCTTCAAAGATTATAAAACTGCCGATTGAATTGAGCCCGGCGTCTTGGTAAAGCAAATGAACACAACTTCTCCAAGTCATTAAACACGTTGTAAAGATCAGTCCGAATAAAGCAATTCGATTGCCTAGATATTTATTGTTTGCCTCAGAAGGTAAAATTTTATCTATAAGTTGCATATAAATTTCTTTGCTTTTTTAACCTGATTAACAATAAATCAAAATGCAGTAGACGCAGAGGAAGTTTAATTTTCTAGTGAAGTAAACTTTAGTTCTTTGTTGTCGATGTTTCCCCATCTAATAGCAAGTACATCTTTGGGAAAATTCTGTGTATTTCTCCATGGATCCCTGGAGCCTTGTTTTGGAAATTTATGCATCGATCTTTTGACATAGCCTGATGTGAAATCTAACCAGTCGCCCTCTGGTTCGACATGCTCTGCAGTTCGAGGACAACAATTTGCATAACCTTTTTTATCCATGAAATTTAACAACCGACATACATACTCTGAAGTGAGATCTGCTCTTAAGGTCCAAGATGCGTTTGTATAGCCAAAAGTGGCAACCAGATTAGGAACATCACTAAACATCATGCCTTTGTAGGTCATGGTTTTGGAAATATCCACTTCATTGTTATCTACTTCAAGTTTTATCCCGTTACAAACTTCTAAGTTTAATCCTGTTGCAGTCACTATTAAGTCCGCTTCAACTTCACCACCAGATTTAAGTTTGATGCCTTTTTTGGTAAATCTATCAATATGATCTGTGATCACTGAAGCTTTTCCTGCGTTAATTGCATTAAAAAAATCGCCATTTGGAACGAGGCACATGCGTTGCTCCCAAGGGTTATATTTTGGCGTAAAATGAGTTTCGATATCGTAGTTTGGACCAAGCTCTTCTCTTACTTGCTTAATAAGAAATTCTTTAACTTTTTTCGGAAACTTTCTGCATTTTTGAAAAAACCACCATTGAAAACGAATATTTTTCCAACGGACCAGTTTGTAGGTTAATTTTGAGCTGATGAATTTTCTTAAAAAATTACCAACTGGATCCTCATCCGGTGCCGACAAAAAATAGGTAGGCGATCTTTGCAGCATGGTTACATGGGCGGCTTCCTCTGCCATGGTTGGAATAATTGTTACAGCGGTAGCCCCACTGCCTATTACAACGACTTTTTTGTTTTTGTAATCGAGATTTTTAGGCCATTTCTGCGGGTGAATAATCTGCCCTAAGAAATTCTCTCTGCCAGCAAAATGAGGCGTATAGCCTTCTTCATAATTGTAGTAACCACCACATAAAAACAGAAAATCACAAGTAAAATCTTGGAGTTCTTGCGTCTTTTTATTTTCTACCTGAACGGTCCATTGAGAATCACGAGAAGACCATGAGGCTTCGTTAACCCATTGGTTGAAATGGATTTTCTTATTCAAATCATTTTCTTTAACGGTCTCGTGCAAGTAACTTAGAATTGATGGTCCATCAGCTATTGATTTTACGCCCATCCAAGGTTTGAAACGAAATCCCATAGTGTTCATATCAGAGTCTGATCTGATACCCGGGTAGCGAAACAGATCCCAAGTTCCACCAATATTATCCCTGCCTTCAAGAATAACAAAAGACTTATTAGGGCATTTTTTTTGCAAGTAATATCCTGCACCTATCCCTGAAATGCCGGCTCCTACTACAATTACATTAAAGTGATTCTGTGTCATTCTTAGGTTTGATACCGTGATTTGTTAATTAAGTAGTTGTTGTATTATATAAAAATTAAACAGACCGATCCCCTATATAGAAAAATTTATCATTTTTTCTAGTTACAACCCCTTCATCAATGAGCTTAATAAGGTGTGACTCTAAAGACCATTTGGCAACGGGATGCAACATTGCATCGACATCAGAATAAATATCTTTAACCAAGGTATTTAAATCACCTGAATTATACTGTTTTAATACATCAATCACTTTCGATTCTCGTTCGAATCTGTGCTTTATAATCCAGTCAACGACGGCATAAGGTTCTTCTATGAGCTCCCCATGCCCTGGTGCAATTTTATTTAAATCGTATTCTTTTAGTTTAGCCAATGAATCAATGTAGTCTTGCATACTGCCATCAGGAGAAGCTATAACCACTGTGGAACCGTCCATGATATGGTCACCCGTAAATAATAGTTTTTCATCCTTTAGCAGATAACAAAGATGATTGGATGCATGCCCTGGTGTATGAATGACTTCAATTGAGTAGTATTCATTAGCAATAATTTCCCCGTCAATAAGGATCCGTTCTGGAGTGAATGTAATGTCTTGATCTTTAGAGCTTTCGGTAATCAATGCAAAAACAGGAACACCAATATTATCCTGAAGTAATCTTGTTCCCGGTGAGTGGTCTGGGTGTGTGTGAGTTAACAGGATTTGCTTAATATTGGCAGATGCTTGAATAATGGCCTCTATGTGTTCATGTAAGGCAGGTCCAGGATCAATCACCGTCACTTCTTCATCCCCGATTAGATAGGTATTGGTTCCTGGTCCAGTAAACATACCAGGATTTCCTGCAGTGATTCGTCTCACAAGTGGCGTGATTTGCTTAGGAATATCTGTATCCATTATTGGGTCAACTCAATATATCGTCAGGCATTTATTGGACTTCGGTTAATTGACCCATTATAAGCTTCTTAACGGGCCAAAAGTTGTTGCCAAATCTTAAAGCCAAGCGTCTTAGTACTTTTGCTGTTAATCTTTCGCTGTTGTAAAGGTCAACAAGCAGGTTGGTTCCGTAATATAGTGGTCTGGTAGAACGTTGATGTTTTTGATTGTATTTACTTAGAATTTCAACAGACGCGAAGTCCAGTTTATTTGATAAGGCTTCTTCAATAACTGTCGCCAGGGTTTTCGATCCCCTGAGACCTAAATTGAAGCCGTGAGCAGTGACTGGATGCATTCCAACAGAAGCATCGCCAATAAGTGCAAAGCGATTGGCATGAAAATGACTGGCATGTGAAGCATAGAGTGGGTAAGAATATTTCTTTCCAACTATCATCATGCCTCCCAATCGTGAGTTAAAACGGGTCTGAATGTCCTCATTAAAAGTCTGATCTTTCATTTTCATAATAGCATCAGCCTGATCGGATGAAATCGTAATGACTATGGATGAATAATTTCCAACCATGGGCAACACAGCGAGAGTTCTACCATAGTGAAAACACTCATAAGCGATATTGCTATGGGGTTTTTCATGTTCCATTTTGCAAACGATCACTGTTTTGCCAAAATCTTTGACCTCAGATGGGATGCCCATGGATCTTCTTGAACCGGACAACCTTCCATCTGCAGCGATCATCAGACTGCAATGGATAATTTCTTTATTGCTGAGCTTGATTTCTGCTTTATTTGCATCAATGTTGAATGAATCCACACCCACGCCGGTAATAATTTTAATTGCTTTACTCTCTTTAGCCACTTTGTAAGCAGCAGCTCTAACTAAACGATTTGGAATCAAATGTCCAAGTGTGTTTTCAGAAGTGTCCTGGTGGTTGAAATGAAGAGAATAGGGGGATGCCCCATTAATAACTTTTGCTTCTTTGATAAGAGAGATTTCATTTTGATCAATTTCTTGCCAAATACCAAAACTGGTTAATATTTTCTTGGACAGATGCGTCAACGCGATTTCTCTTCCATCTTCAGGTGGATTGGCAAGGGATTTGCTGGTTTGGCGGTCTATTATTGCAATGTTGAGCGAAGTATCAGACAAAGCTCTTGCAAAACTTAATCCTACTGGTCCTGCACCAACAATTGTTACGTCGAAATTCATAAATCATTAATTCCGAAAACTAATGCCTTGTTCATGGTAAGTTATTATAATGGCAATGATTTATAAAGTTATCATTAGTTGCCATGGGAAATTATAAAAGGATATCTGTAGATGAGGTACAAGGAATAATATCTGATGACACAACGGTGGTTGACGTCAGAGATCCAGACAGTTATTCGGCCGGACATCTCGAAAATTCTGTTCTTCTTTCTAATGAAAATATCCATCAATTCATAGACAACACAGACAAATCCAAACCGGTTATTGTGTATTGTTATCGAGGAAATTCAAGCCAAGATGCGGCGACATTCCTCTGCGACCATGGATTCTTGAATGTTTACAGCATGGACGGCGGTTTTGAGGACTGGATAGCTAACGATTATAAGTCAGTTGTTGCCAGTTCATAAGTTGAGCATTAGGCAGATAATCCAACCTTTTGTTGATGTTAAAGGTGGCTTGATGCCTGCTTTACACGCGGTGCAAAAAGAGTTGGGTCTCCTGGACAACGAATGCATTCAAACACTGGCAAAATCATTCAACATTTCGAATGCAGAAGTTATTGATGTTATTACATACTATGATGATTTTAGGCTTGAAAAAGAAGGACAATACATCATCAAAGTTTGTCAGGCGGAAGCATGTCAAAGTTTGGGGTGTAGAACATTACTGGATACCCTGAAGTCTCACTTTGAGCTTGACATAGGACAAACGTCAAACGACCATTCGGTAACCTTGAAAGAGGTTTTCTGTCTTGGAAATTGTGCCCTAAGCCCTTCAGTCATGATCAACGAAGACGTTATTGGAAGGGCTAGTTCTGAGAAAATCTTAGCTTACTTATCTGAAAAGCAAAATATCTCACCCAATGACTGACCAAATAAAAATTTATATCCCCAAGGAAACATCAGCATGCTCTGTCGGTTCGGACTTGATTGCTGAAAAGATTACGGACTTAACCCAAGGGTATAACCACATAAGTATAGTCAGAAATGGTTCTTGGGGGGCCTTTTGGCTGGAGCCTTTCGTAGAGATAGAAAAGGATGGCAATCGAACAGGGGTCTCTTATTTGAATAAAGAGACATCTCATTTGCTCACGATTGAAGAATTTTTTGATGATTTTTATAACAGCCAACCCTTCGATATACGGGATATCGCATTCATCAAGCGGCAGACAAGATTGGTGTTTTCAAGGATAGGGTTATACGATCCATTGGATCTGAATCAATATCGAAACTCACATGGGTATAAGGGCCTAGAAAAATCCTTTGAAATCGGTCAACAACAAACGATAGATGAGATCAAAAAATCGGGTCTTAACGGCAGAGGAGGTTTTGATCGAACTAGACCTCGTTTCCCTTCAATGCTTTCCATCATGGCTGTTTCTTCACCACAAACGTAAGATCCTGCTCCGATTCTAAGTTCAATATCAAATGTAATGCGACCCATTCTCACTGATTGAAGGCATGACAATTGCAGCTTACAGTGTTGGAGCTAATCATGGGTATATTTACCTGCGATCAGAATACCCACTGGCAAAGTATTTTTTAACCGAAGCAATTAAAATCCTAAAAACCAAAAATCTGCTTGGTAAAAATATTTTGGGAACAAACTTTACATTTGATATTGAACTTAGAATCGGAGCAGGATCTTACGTTTGTGGTGAAGAAACAGCCATGATGGAAAGCATTGAAGGGAAACGAGGCTTTTCAATCAACCTACTCTGATAAATAACGTTATAACTCTTGCATCCTTGAGTTCAATTTTATCGTTTGGCACAGAGATTTTTTCTCAATATGGATCAGGCAAATCTATCGGCACAATGCCTTACCAACTTTGTGGCAATATCAAACATGGTGGCTTAATTGAAATTCCATTCGGGATTACATTGGATGAAATGATATACGACTTTGGTGCAGGAACTTTTAACGACAAGCCTGTCCATGCGGTTCAAATTGGCGGTCCTTTAGGTATTTACCTCCCTGCCAATCTACTCAACACGCCCTTGACAGTTGAAACATTAATCAACCTCAAGGGCTCACTAGGCCATGGCGGAGTTATTGTGTTTGATGATTCTACAAACATGGCATTGCAAGCTAAATTTGCAATGGATTTTTGTCAAAAAGAATCCTGTGGTAAGTGCACACCATGCAGAATTGGCTCGGTTAGAGGGGTAGAATTGATTGACAAGATATACAATAAAACCGCTGTCAATGCTGATAGAATACTTCTCGAAGAATTATGTGAAACATTGGAAACAACCTCATTATGTGCAATGGGTGGTATGACTCCGAATCCAGTACGTTCTATAATAAAGTACTTTCCAAATGAGATGATGAACTAATGAGTATTTTGAAAGAAATTGACCACGGTACTCCTGCCATTACATCGAGCATTACGGTATCTGCAAAAATTAATGGTATCGATATCTCGGTTCCAGAAGGCACTTCAATCATGAGAGCAGCTTCTCTCTATGGAATTGACATACCAAAGCTATGCGCTTCTGACAGTTTAGAATCTTTTGGATCATGCAGACTCTGTATTGTTGACTACAAAGATAGAACAGGTTTTGGATACCCGTCATCTTGTACCACGCCTATTACAGAGGGCATGGAAGTAATCACCCACAATGAAAAATTGATTTACTTGAGAAAGAATTTAATGGAATTGTATATTTCTGATCATCCTTTGGACTGCAATACATGTGCAGCCGATGGTGATTGTAAACTCCAAGATCAAGCCAGTGATCTGGACCTACTTGGGACTAATAATATGCTCAAGCCAACCCGTTACAACACGGTTACCAACAACACTCATTTGGGCCAACCAATTGATTCTTCCAATCCATATTTTAACTTTGATCCAGAAAAATGCATCGTTTGTTCACGTTGCGTCAGGGCATGTAATGAAGTTCAAGGCACTTATGCTCTGTCACTTCATGGGAGGAGTTATGACACTCAGATTAAGCCTGGCATTGCAGAAAATTTTTTAGAATCAGAATGCGTATCCTGTGGAGCCTGTGTCCAAAGTTGTCCTACTGGGAGCTTAATTGAAAAAACCATCGTTGAAAAGGGCACACCAGATCAAACAGTTTTAACCACTTGTGGATATTGTGGTGTTGGCTGTTCCTTTAAAGCAGAATTGAAAAACGGTGAAGTTGTCAGGATGGTTCCACACAAAGACGGTAAAGCCAACCATGGCCATAGTTGTGTCAAAGGTAGGTTTGCTTGGGGTTACACAAATCACGTTGACCGAATTATCAAACCGATGATTCGTGAAAAAATAACAGACCCGTGGGAACAAGTTAGCTGGGATAGAGCTATTACATTTGCTGCAGCAAAATTAACTGAGATTCAAAAAGAACATGGAATTCAAAGCATTGGGGGTATCACTTCTGCGAGAACCACCAACGAAGAAGCTTATATTGTTCAAAAACTGATCCGTACTGCATTTGGCAACAACAATGTTGATACTTGTGCCAGAGTCTGTCATTCACCTACGGGGTATGGGTTGAAACAAACGTTTGGCACCTCAGCAGGCACCCAAAACTTTGACAGTGTTCTTGAATCTGATGTGATATTGATTATTGGGGCAAACCCAATTGTTGCACATCCGGTATTTGCATCACAAATTAAAAAGAGAATAAAACAGGGCGCTAAGTTAATCGTGGCAGATCCAAGACGGACAGAGATCGTAGAATCACCCCACATTAAAGCTGACTATCATTTGCCCTTATTACCAGGATCGAATGTACCCTTAATCAATGCTTTCAGTCATGTCGCAGTTACCGAAAAATTAATCGACCAAAATTATATCAATCAAAGGTGTGATATCGAATCATTCAACGATTGGAAAGAATTTATTTCATTGGAAATGCATTCGCCGGAGAATGCGGCAACCGCCACAGGCTTAAATGCAACTGAAATAAGAGCAGCAGCAAGGCTGTATGCAACTGGAGGCAATGGTGCAATCTATTATGGACTGGGAGTAACTGAGCATTCCCAGGGGTCAACAATGGTTATGGGCATGGCTAATTTGGCCATGGCCACAGGTAATGTTGGCTCTGTTGGTTGCGGAGTTAATCCGCTTAGGGGACAAAACAACGTCCAAGGTTCTTGTGACATGGGTTCATTCCCTCATGAACTCGCCGGTTACCAACCTATAGAGAATGACAAAATGAGAGGAGTCTTTGAGAAAAAATGGCATGTTACCATTCAGAATAAACCCGGGATGAGATCTTTAAATATGTTTGATGCAGCAGTCGCTGGCAAGTTTAAAGGTATTTACATTCAAGGTGAGGACTTTGTTCAATCAGAACCCAATATACAACATATTGAACAAGCATTTAAATCCATGGAATGTGTTATTGTGCAGGATCTTTTTTTAACTGAGACTGCAAGCTACGCCCATGTGTTTTTCCCAGCTACTTCTTTCCTCGAAAAAGATGGCACCTTTACAAATGCTGAACGTCGTATAAATCGAGTACGGCCAGTTATGGAACCAATTTCAGGCAAACATGAATGGGAAATCACCCAAGAACTTGGTCAAGCTATGGGGTATCAAATGAACTATTCTTCATCATCTGAGATCATGGATGAAATTTCTGAGTTAGCCCCCACTTTCAAAGGAGTTTCATTTGATAAATTGGATAAATTGGGCAGCGTTCAATGGCCCTGTAATGATGAAGCCCCAGAAGGCACACCCATTATGCACGTTGGCGAATTTGTTAGAGGAAAGGGCAAATTCATCCTTACCGAATACGTTCCAACAACAGAGGCAGCAAACCGAAAATACCCATTATTACTAACCACGGGAAGAAATTTGACCCAGTATAATGTTGGGACTCAAACAAGGAGAACACCAAACACTATATGGGGGGAGGACGATGTACTGGAAATCCATCCAGCTGATGCCTCTACTCGTGGAGTAAACAATGAGACTCTTGTGTTACTTCGAAGCAGAAAGGGAGAAACAACGCTGAGAGCGATAATCACTGAAAATATTCCGCCAGGTGTTGTTTACACAACTTTTCACAACCCAGAAACTGGGGCAAATGTGGTGACAACTGAAAACAGTGACTGGGCAACAAATTGCCCAGAGTATAAAGTTACAGCCGTCGAAGTTGAACCCGCCGAACATCGTTCTGAATGGCAGATTAAACGTACTAGAGAACTTAAAAAATTTCGTCAAATTAGGAGCCCGTAAGAATCATGCCTAACTTGACTTTACCTGATGGAACTCTTAAAGAATTTGATCAACCTGTTTCATTTGCAGATGTGGCCAAATCTATTGGCCCTGGACTATTTAAGTCGGCTGTTGCCGGAAAAATAGAAGAAAAAATATTTGACCTTTCTTACCTTATAAACAATGACAGCGACATTTCTATTATCACCAGAGAGTCAGAAGAAGGGCTTGAAATAATAAGACACTCAACTGCTCACTTGATGGCACATGCAGTGAAAGAACTATACCCAGAAGCGGAAGTAACAATTGGCCCTGTTATTGAAAATGGATTTTATTACGATTTTGCCATTGAAAATCCATTTACAGATGAAGATTTGGAGGAAATTGAAAAGAAAATGCAAGAAATTGCTAAACAAGATTTACCCATATCAAGAGAAGTCTGGCTAAAAAAAGATGCTGTTGAGCACTTTAAAAACATTAGTGAAAATTACAAAGCCGAAATAATCCAAGACATTCCTGATGATGAAGATCTTTCTATCTACAAACAAGGTGATTGGCTGGATTTATGCCGAGGCCCACATGTCCCCTCTACTAATCTACTAAATGCTTTTAAATTGACTAAAGTTGCTGGCGCTTACTGGAGAGGCGATTCTTCAAACAAGATGCTGCAAAGAATTTATGGTACAGCGTGGGCAGATAAGAAATCACTCAACCATTATCTAGAACAATTGAAACAAGCTGAAAAAAGAGACCATAGGCGGATTGGTAAAGATTTAGATTTATTCAGCATTCAAGGAGAAGCAGGAGGTGGTCTTGTTTTTTGGCATCCCAATGGATCAAAAATTAGACAGGTAATTGAAGATTACTGGCGCACAAAACATTTGGAAGCAGAATACGAGTTGTTGTATACACCACACATTGCCTTGGATACTTTGTGGCAAACTTCAGGCCATACGGATTATTATCAGGAATCCATGTACAAACCAATTGAAGATGAAAATAAACTGTACCGTCTGAAACCGATGAACTGTCCTTTCCACGTATTGATATACAAAAATCAATTAAGATCCTATCGAGATTTACCAATTAGATGGGCAGAATTGGGGACAGTTTATCGCCATGAAATGACTGGAGCCCTTCATGGACTGATGCGAGTAAGGGGCTTTACTCAGGATGATGCTCATATCTTTTGTACTGAAGATCAAGTTGAAACAGAAATTACCAATATTTTGAATTTGACAATTGAAATCCTGCACGCCTTTACCTTTGATCAATATGAAATTCACTTGGCAACCAAGCCTGAGAAATCTGTTGGCAAGGATAGCATATGGACCAAAGCTACAAAGGCACTGGAACAAGCCTTGTCATCAAAGGGTTTGGAGTATGTGATTGATGAAGCAGGTGGGGCGTTTTATGGGCCTAAAATTGATATCAAGATTAAAGATGCTATAGGCAGACTTTGGCAATGCACAACAATTCAATTGGACTTTAATCTTCCAGAACGTTTTGATATGCAATACATAGGCTCGGATGGTCATAAACACAATCCTGTTATGATTCATCGAACATTGTTGGGTTCAATTGAACGTTTCTTCGGAATACTAATTGAACATTTTGAGGGAAAATTTCCTCTCTGGCTTGCGCCTACACAGATTACGATCCTGACAATCAGTGAATCTCAAAACAACTATGCTGCAACAATTTATGAAAAATTAAAAAATATTGGCTTTCGAGTCAAAATTGACTTGAGAAACGAAACAATAGGCTCTAAAATTCGCGATCACACTTTAAAAAAAGTACCGTATTTTATTATTGTTGGGAATCAAGAGGTTAAACACGATCAAATATCAGTTCGCACTCAAAAAGGAGATGATTTGGGGACCATGGAATTTGATCAGTTCGTCACGAATTTAACCACAGAACTGACTGATAAAAAGTAAATAGCAATAAATCAAGGAGATAAATTATCGCTGTAAAAAAAAGAATCAGAAGAAATGAACAAATTAAAGCTTCTGAAATTCGATTAATTGATCTAGATGGAAGTCAAATAGGTATTGTAACGATCGATCAAGCAATGGAAATAGCCAAAAATAAGGAAATGGACGTTGTTGAAGTCTCTCCAAATACCACGCCACCGGTCTGCAGAATAATGGATTATGGCAAGTATATTTTTGAACAAAAAAAGAAAACCCAAGGATCAAAAAAGAAACAAAAAATAATTCATGTTAAGGAAATTAAGTTTAGACCTCTGATAGAAGACGGCGACTACAACGTTAAATTAGGAAAAATTATCAATTTTTTAGAACAAGGCGATAAAGTAAAAGTCTCCCTCAGATTTAGAGGTCGAGAGATGAGGCACACTGAGCTTGGGGAAAACCTTCTTAATCGAGTTTGCGGAGACATTAAGGATATCGCTTTAATAGAACAAGAAGCAGAATTCGAAGGGAGACAATTAATTATGGTGGTAGCACCTAAACCCAATTAAAAGTCGTTTCAATAAGGAACTAATAAATATGCCAAAATTAAAAACAAACAGGGGAGCTGCCAAAAGATTTAAGAAAACTGCGAGTGGTAAATATAAGAGAAGATCATCGCATACGAATCATATTTTGACTAAAAAAAGCAGTAAACGAAAACGACATCTTAGATCACCAAAACTTATATCTGGTGGTGATTTAAAGAATGTAAAAAAACTATTACCTTACAGTTAAAGGTCAGGAAAAAACATGGCAAGAGTAAAACGAGGCGTAACATCTCATGCTAGGCACAAAAAAGTTCTAAAAAAAGTCAAAGGACAGTACGGTGCTAGAAGCAAACTTATTAAGGTTGCAAAACAAGCTGCAATCAAAGCTGGGCAATACGCATACCGGGACAGACGAAAAAAGAAAGGTCAATTTAGATCGCTCTGGATTATAAGAATCAATGCTGCAGCAAGACTGTGTGATATTTCTTATAGTAAACTCATGCACGGTTTAAAGGCAGCAGAAATTGATGTTGATCGAAAGATATTAGCTGACTTGGCTGTTAATGATGCCGAAGCCTTTAAGGCACTTGCAGACCAAGCAAAACTTGCTTTAGAAAAGCTATAATGACTGTTAAATTCCTTCTCAATATGACCGAGGAATTCTAATGACAGTTATTTTATCAGACCTTCTAATTACAGCACTTAATGAGATTAAAGACAGCAAAACACTTGCTGGTCTTGATGACATTAGAGTCCATTATTTAGGCAAAAAAGGGAAGATCACCGCTCAACTCAAATTATTAGGATCAATGGATCCAAACGAAAAACCTATATTTGGTCAAGAAATTAATACAACAAAAAAACGAGTTGAAGACGAACTTCAACTTAAAAAGGCAGAACTAAAAAAATCAACCATAGCCAAAAATATTGAAACCAGTTCGATTGATGTCACGTTACCGGGTAGGGCATATTTATCAGGATCTATACACCCAATCACTGCCACATTAATGGAAATAGAAAATATTTTTTTGAGTGCTGGGTTCATGGTAAAAGATGGGCCAGAAATTGAAAATGAATACTATAACTTTTCAGCGCTGAATATCCCAGAAAATCATCCTGCAAGAGCCATGCATGATACTTTTTATGTTGGCTCGGATCTTTTGCTCAGAACACACACTTCACCAGTACAAATTAGAAGTATGGAAAAAGAAGGCGTTCCAATTAAAGTAATTGCACCGGGGAAGGTGTATCGACGAGATTCCGACTTAACCCACATCCCTATGTTTCATCAAGTTGAAGGACTGGTTATTGACCAAGGCATTAACTTCAGCCACCTCAAAGGTATATTGCATGGATTTATCAATTGTTTCTTTGAAAAAGAGCTAGAACTAAGATTTAGGCCATCTTATTTTCCATTCACTGAACCTTCGGCAGAAGTTGATATATTGTCTGAAGATGGAAAATGGCTGGAAATACTTGGGTGTGGAATGGTCCATCCCAAAGTTTTAGAAAATCTTAATCTTGATTCAGAAATATATACTGGATATGCCTTTGGTATGGGAGTTGAACGGTTAGTAATGTTGAAGTATGACATTAAAGACATTCGAGTATTCTATGAAAATGACTTAAATTTTATAAGTCAATTCAACTAGTAAGATGCAAATACCTACAGAATGGATAAAAGAGTTTTGTGGAATTGATGCCACAAACGATCAAATGGTCAATCAGTTAACAATGGCTGGTGTCGAATGTTGTTTTTTAGACTCATCAACTCAAGAGATTCTGGACTTATCACTTACCCCTAATAGAGCAGATTGTTTCAGCGTTATGGGAATTTGTAGAGAATTGGCAGTACTTAATAATCTTAATATTAAAACTGATAAACACGACGACTTAGCAATTCACCATCAAGGTGAAATGACCATTGATATAGAATCCCCAAATGATTGCCCGGTTTTCATGACCAGAATCATCAATAATATTAGCATCAATAAAGAAACACCTGATTGGATGATAAATCAAATAATATTATTGTCGACATTACCAACTACGTCATGCTGGAAACTGGGCAACCGCTTCATGCTTATGATTTGAGTAAAATAGACTCCAAAATCAAAGTTAGAAGAGGGTATAACAATGAAAAAATTACCCTCTTGGATGAAACTGTCAAAAAAGTTAATAAGACTTTTTTATTAATAACCGATAACTCCAAAGCTCTTGGTATAGCAGGTATTATGGGTGGACAACATTCAGGTATTTCTGCTGATACCGAAAATATAGTTTTAGAATCCGCATGTTTTAATCATAAAACCATCATGGGTCGATCTAGAATGTTAAACCTCCATACTGAATCAGGTTTACGGTTTGAACGAGGTGTAGACCCGTTAATTCAAAAACATGCGATTGAAAGAGCAACCCAGTTAATTAATGAATACTCTGATGGTCAGAACGGCCCCATTAGCGTAAAACAAGATGATGAATCTATCCCCCTCAAACAACCTATCATGCTCCGGAAAAAAAGAATTCATCAAATTTTAGGGATCACAATAGCAAATTATAAAGTTCATGAAATTCTAACTAAGCTTGACATGCGGGTAGCGGAACAAGAATACGGCTATAGTGGTTGGTTGGTTACGCCTCCTTCTTTTCGTTATGACATCAATGAAGAGTGTGACCTTATAGAAGAGCTTGCCAGAATCTATGGATACCAGAACATTAATGAAAAAAATGAAATACAAGAAACTACATTGTTCAACACAATGAAAAGAGCAACAAGAATTAACCATATCAACAATGTCATGGTTAGTCGTGGTTACTCAGAGGTAATCAACTATAGCTTTATTAGCCCCTCGATGAATATTATGATGGGAACAAACTCAAAAACGATTGATATTAAAAATCCACTTTCAATCGAAATGTCTGTTATGCGAACTTCGCTATTACCAGGATTATTGCAGAACCTTATGTACAACTTACAAAGACAACATGAAAATATTAAATTATTTGAATCGGCAAAAATCTTCACTCACAACGATAAAACAAGTAGAGAAAATGATGTAATTTCTGGAATCAGTTACGGCTCTAGAACCAAAGAACAATGGGGCCTGGAGTCAAATCCTATAGATTTTTATGACGTAAAAGGAGATCTTGAGATGTTGTTCTCATCTTTAGAAATTAATGATCAAGTGGAATACATAAAGGATTCACACCCAATGCTTTGCCCGGGTAAAAATGCCAAAATTGAGTTGGACGGTATAACAATTGGTCATGTTGGGGAACTTAGTCCTGAGCTCATCATGGAGCTAGATTTAGTTCAAACTCCCATCTTATTTGAAATTGATAAAGAGCACCTAAAACTGCCTAACCAAATGAATTATCAGGACCATCCGTACTTTCCTTCCTCACGGAGAGATATTTCCTTACTGATCCCTGAAAATCAAGAAACATCAGCTATCTTGAAAACAATTCAACAGCTGGAAATACCTATACTCAAAAACGTAATTATCTTTGATGTTTATAAAGGAATAAATATAGAATCTGGGCGAATAAGTGTTGCTTTAGGGTTGATTTTTCAAGCAAAATCACGCACTCTAACCGATGAAGAAATTGACAGATATATGTCAAATATCAAAAGACAGATCGTCTCAAATTTCGAATTAAAAATAAGATAATAAGTAAATGACACTGACAAAATCTGACATTGTAGAAAACTTAAATAATGAAATTGGTCTCAATAAAAGAGAAGCAAAAGAACTGGTTGATATGCTCTTTAATGATATTAAAAATCTTCTGTCCGAAGGACATGAGGTTAAACTTTCTGGATTCGGTAACTTCCAATTAAGAGACAAATCGTCTAGACCAGGGCGCAATCCTCGCACCGGTGAAGATGTCGAAATATCAGCCAGAAGAGTTGTTACTTTTAAATCCGGGCAAAAACTAAAGGAATCAGTAAAAACATTAACCAATGAGTCTGATTGACCAACAACTTCCCTCTATCCCTGGTAAACGTTATTTCACCATCAGTGAAGCCAGTGGATTGTGTGAAGTAAAGCAGCATGTCTTACGATATTGGGAACAAGAATTTTCACAGCTCAGACCAATCAAACGCAAAGGCAATAGGCGATATTATCAAAGACACGATGTTCTTTTAATCCGTCAAATCAAAGAATTACTCTACGATAATGGATACACCATTTTAGGTGCAAAACAGAAATTAAACGCAGACGAGAATTCCAAACAAATCAAAGAATCGGCATTTAAAGACATTGAACAAGAAGTCCAGGAATTAATAGATATTCTTGACTAAAATCTACTAGAAAAACGGGACGTAGCGCAGTTTGGTAGCGCACCTGAATGGGGTTCAGGGGGTCGGAGGTTCAAATCCTCTCGTCCCGACCATTTACACCTTAAATAAACCCTACTTAATCTTTGGTGTGACCGTTAATAACCCTTGATATTTGTCTTCTCGAATACCCCGTGTCAGCTGCAATGGCATCGATGGACCAATTCATTTGGTTTAATTCTAAAACCCGAAGGTGTCTATTTTTAACTGTTTCTGTCCTCTTGTTAGTTACTTGCAGCAGCTTGTCTATAGACTCTATCAGAATTGTATTGTATGCCTCATTACTGGATTTTGAGCAATAATCCCACAACATCATTAAGTTATAACAAGCATCTTCAGCATCATCTTTGGTTAAGGCTTTCCTGATGAAATGTGTCCTAAAAATAATATGGGATGCTTCTTTTAATGCCTGGTCTATTGAAGTCTTATTTAAAAAATTCTGTATTGATTTAAGATCTGCATTAACGCCATAAGTTCCAAGCACCAATCCTGCTTGAAACTCCAACTCCCTCAAAACATTTTCTACTAAATTGTTCAAAATAAAATATCAATCTAAATTGCAATTAAAACCATTATAATTATTTAAACAAGATTTAAACTCAAACATCAAATGACAAGTAAAAATGCATTCATCATTCTATTAACTGTAGTTAGTCTACTTTTTGCAACATTAATTATAGATTTTATACTACCGATATTCTGGGCAATAGTTTTGGCAATCTTATTTAGTCCAATTAACCAGTACCTTAGAGACAAAATAAACAAACCCGCTTTAACAAGTTTATGCACAATCGTTTTAATTTCCCTCCTGGTTCTGGCTCCATGTTTTTTTATAATGACAGCTGTTGCAGACGAAGCTTTAACCATTGTTAGAGAAATTGAAACCGGCGAAATAAACCTTGAAAAATTTTTAATTTCTATTTCTCAACTACTTCCCGCATTAACAGAAAGACTTGACACATTGGGCTATGACACCAATACGTTAATAGGGCAAGTAAACAATATTGTTCTAGGTACCAGTCAATATGCGCTGTCTTTAATCATGAACATTGGCGAGAACATATTAAGATTCATGTTATTAACCTTTGTAATGATCTATCTATTGTTCTTCTTCCTAAAAGATGGTGATCAGATCATCACCAAGTGTGTCAATGCATTTCCTTTAGAAGACAACCAAGAGAGGTTTTTGATAGAAAAATTTAAAAACGTCACCAAAGCTACTGTTAAAGGAACCATTGTAGTTGGAGTTGTTCAGGGCATCATCGGTGGGGTTATCTTCGCACTATTAGATATTAAGGCAGCTGTCCTCTGGGGAGTATTAATGGCTTTTTTTAGTATTCTACCCAGTATTGGTACAGCTATAATTTGGTTCCCAGCAGCTTGCATACTATTTTTTAGTGGTGCGTGGTTAAAAGCTTTAATACTCTTACTAGTAGGTGTTTTTATTATCGGTCTAATTGATAATTTCTTGAGGCCGTATTTAGTAGGCAAAGAAACCCAATTACCTGACTATCTAATTCTACTAACCACACTGGGTGGGGTCAGTCTGGTAGGATTATCTGGATTTGTAATAGGACCAATAATAGCTGCATTGTTTATAACATTATGGTCGTTATTAAAACTAGATCAAAATACATAAATCAAAAAAGATGCAACAAGAAGCCCTATGTATAGCCTTTGAGTCCATTGTAGGCAAACAGAATTGTATTACCGACCCTGATATTATTAAAACATACCTTGAAGATTGGAGAGGGATCCATGTAGGATTTACTCCAATTGTTCTACTTCCAAACTCCACTCAATCTATCTCAAAAATTATGAAAATCTGCTTTGACAATAATATTGGGGTAACACCTCAAGGGGGTAATACCAGTTTGTGTGGTGCAAATATTCCTCATTCTACAAAAGATCGCCTGGAGATTGTCATCAACAGTTCAAAAATGAATCAAATCCTAGAATTGGATACCCATAATCAATCATTGATTGTCCAATCGGGCTGTATATTATCCACAATTCAGACAATAGCTGAGGATAAAGGGTTGTTTTTTCCTTTAAGTATGGGTGCAGAAGGATCTTGTCAAATTGGTGGAAATATTTCAACCAATGCTGGTGGAGTAAATGTTTTAAAGTATGGAATGATCAGAGAACAAATTATGGGCCTAGAGGTAGTTCTTCCAGACGGTACTGTTTTTTCCGACTTAAAAGGCCTCAGAAAAGACAATACAGGTTATGACTTAAAACAACTCTTTATTGGTGCGGAGGGAACTTTGGGATTTATAACTTCCGTTTGTTTGAAATTGTTTTCCCAACCAACGAGTTATTCTTCTGCTTTGGTTGCGGTTGAAAATCCATTCAAAGCTCTTGAACTGTTGAAAAAAGGGAAAGCGTTTTTTGGTGAAAATTTAACCGGATTTGAGTTAATGAGTAGCAGCTGTATTCAGGCGGTAGAAAAATATTTGCCAAGTTGCAAAATACCCCTGAGTTCTTTATACCCATGGCAAATCCTTATTGAAGTAGGAAATATAACAACCGATCAGAGCAATGACGAGCGAATGGTCATTTTTCTCGAAAAGGAATTGGAAACTGCAGTCATAACGGATGGAATCGTTGCCAATAGCATACAGGAAAGAAAAGACTTCTGGCGGATAAGACATGCCATTCCTGAAGCTGAGAAATATACTGGCTCCGCTATTTATCATGACATTTCAGTCCCCATCAGTAAAATACCTGAGTTGATAGAACAATCTATTGCAGAATTAGAGGAATACATTGGAAAATCAACCGTGTTTGCTTTTGGGCACGTTGGCGATGGCAATCTTCATTTCACAAAAGGAAAACCAGCTTCTATGGATAAGACATCATTCTTAAATGAAACAGCTAATGTCCATAGAATTGTTCATGAAGTAGCTGTTCAATTAGGGGGCTCATTCAGTGCCGAACATGGCATAGGAACAAAGTTAAAAAACGAATTAGAGCACTTTTCTGATCCAGTAAAATTAGAGTTACTAAGGACTATTAAAAACTCCATTGACCCAAAGAATATTATGAATCCCAACAAGCTTATTAGTTAAGGTAGCAGCGACTTAACTTAGACTTTAAAAGAATATTCCTGATTAGGATCCCTTTCATTGTTTGGAGGATAATTTTTCCTTTTTTGAGCAAAATATTTCAAACGATGATCGCCATCGGAAGTTTTATTGTAGGTAAGATAAATATTGCATCTACTTTTATCTGATGTATTCGCCTCAGAACCGTGCGGTACATAACTATTAAATAGAATAATATCACCAGCTTTGGTCTCAATTGGTTTCATTTCAGCATTGGGAATGTCCTTTGATGTAAGTGGCTCCCAAAGCGGTCCAGCAAGTCCGTTTATATAATATCCGGAATTATCAAACTCGACGCATGCGTTACTTCTATTGCTGTCCTCAACAGCAATTAAGACTGAAACAAATTCACTTCCATAATCATCCCATCCAGCCTGAGAGTCTTGATGTAATAAATCTGGAGGTGCTCCTGGTGGTTTGAAGTTTATTTTCTCCTTCAATAAAACTGCTGATTCGCCAAGCAGCTGCTTCAATAATGAGTGAACAGATGGGTTGTTTACTATTGACTCTAAATAAGGACTTGTTTCAATAAATTTTTCAATCCGAATTAATATCATAGATTGATTATTGGAATCCTGCCCAAAAGGATTGTCATAATATTTCATCATGCCTCCTTTCTCTGGCATTAATGATTCAAGTCGATTTACTTCATCAAGAATTTTTAAGATCTCATTGCCACTGTAGTATTGTCTTAAAACTATAAATCCAAGTTTATTAAAATCTAAAATTTCATCTGGAGACAAGATAACCATCTGTTTATTATCCCCATTTTCTTATTTTTTTGAAACTACTCCAAAAAAGAGGCTGGTCTATAAATGATTTTTGTTTTATAAATAACAGTTCTGTTGATTGAAGGAACATTATTCTTAGGAGGAATTATGAAAAAAATTATTCTTTTAGCGTGTTTACTACTTACGCCGCTCTATCTCAAGGCTGATCATCATACAATAGCTGGTCCTGGTGAGGGAGCTTTTAATACAATTATGGTGCAAGCTAATGATACAGCTAAATACGTTGATTACTTGAGAGCTAACCCTGAGCTTTTCAAAGCAGTAGGTGCTATGGCAGCAGGGGTTTGTATAACACGGTCAGGAAATGATTATGAAGGTCAAATGCTTGTTTGGAGTGCTTATCCAGACTTAGCATCCGCTATGCATGCAAATACACTCTATGATCCAAATGACGCACCTTCAGCTCTGGCTAGTCTTAGGACTGTAAAATATGGGGTTTCTTGGAAAGGTTTAAAATCATTTAGATTAGATCCAGGTTGGGAAAGAGTCCTTAGAGTAAAAGTTTCACCGGAAAATCTTAATGCCTACGTTGAAGCATTAAGGGAGCTGGAAACTGCGATTATCAACAGCGGACATGAAAGCTTCAATATGGGCGTATTCGGTCCTTTTGGTGGAGGTGTTCATGAAACACAAACACTTATGGTGCGTGCAATATCGCCTACCGCTAGAGAATCAGGTCAGATTGCTGATGAATACTTTGCAGGTGCTTCTTGGGGACCGATATGGGAGAAATCAAGAGCGCTAATTGACAAAGTGGTTAGTGATACTTATGAATTGTGCGAGCAAATTTACTCTGCAGAATAATCTTTATATCGTTTATCAAGCAACTCTAATTCAATATAGAGTTGCTTGATTTGTTTCCTCTAAGTTTGCAGTATCTTTTTCGTAACTGCTGTTCCCATTTCCTCAGTAGAAACATAGCCGCTGCCAGTTAGATCCTTGGTTAATATACTTTCCTCAATAACTCCAGCAACGGATTGTTCTATAACTTGTGCTTCTTCTTCCAAACTAAGCGAGTATTGCAATAACATCGCTACGGATAATATTGCACCACAAGGATTGGCGATGCCTTGATTTGCAATATCAGGCGCTGATCCGTGGATGGGTTCATAAACACCAAAACTATCTTCACCCAAACAAGCAGAAGGTAACATACCTATGGAGCCAGTTAACATGGCTGCTTCATCGGTCAGGATGTCACCAAATAGATTGTCTGTTAATATGACGTCGAAATCAGCTGGTCTGGACAACAAATGCATTGTTGCTGCGTCAATAAAAATGTGTTCAAGCTCAAGCTCACTGTATTCCTTCTCTATCAATTCAGTCGTTGTACTTCGCCAGAGTTGAGAGGTAGCCATAACGTTTGCTTTATCAACAGATGTGATTTTTTTTCTTCTGCCTTGAGCTATATTTGCGGCCACCCTTGTTATTCTTTCGATTTCTACCTTTGAGTATTCACAAATATCACTGGCAAATGTATCTGTTTTTTTCTTTTCACCAAAATAAATCCCACCAGTAAGTTCTCTGACGAAAACCATATCTATATTTTCCAGGTAACGATTTTTAATTGGCGAATTATCAATCAATTCTTGGTAGGTCTTAATTGGTCTGATGTTTGCATAAATCCCTAAATCAGCCCTCATTTCCAATAGGCCTTCTTTTTCCGGCCTGATTTTCATATTGGGATCGCTCCACTTGGGCCCGCCGACAGCACCAAGTAGGACTGCATCTGAGTTTTTACATGCCTGTTGTGTTTTTTCAGGGTAGGGCGTTCCAGTCTCATCAATTGCTATACCACCAAATAAAACCTCGTTTAGTGAAAAATCATGATCAAAGACAGCCCCAATGGCTTGAAGGGCTTTAACGGCCTCTCGAGTAATTTCTGGGCCTACTCCATCTCCAGACATAATTGTGATGTCTGCTTTCATTGTTGTTTGTTTTCGTACGCAGAAATCTCAGAGTCATGATTCAGTAAATAACTCAGCTGATCAACGCCATTCAATAGGCAATACCTTGCAAACGAATCTATTGGGAATGAAATAGCTTTTCCATTTTCCAAACATACTTGAGTATTGTCTAAATCAACAATCAATTTAGTGGCTGGATGTTCCAGTAACCATTTATGTGTTTCTAAATTAACAACTATGGTTATTAGTCCATTTTTCAGTGAATTGTTTTGAAAAATATCTGCAAATGACGTACTAATAATCGCTCTAAATCCATAATCCAGCAACGACCAAGCAGCATGTTCCCGTGAAGAACCACAACCAAAATTATTTCCGGCTACCAAGATTTCTGCATTAGATGATTCAGGTTGGTTCAATATGAAGTCTTCTTTTGGCCTTCCTGATTTATCAAATCGCCAGTCAGCAAACAGGCACTCGCCCATTCCATCAGTGGTCTGTCTGGTCAAAAACCGAGCGGGGATGATCTGATCTGTATCGATATCCTCATTGGGTAGATTAACTGTTCTAGCAGAGAATTTTTTAATTTTTTGCATCCTTTAGACCTGCGTTTCAAATTGCCTTGGATCTTGCACTGATCCAGTTATAGCAGATGCTGCCGCTGTTTTTGGGCTTGCTAAAATGGTTCTTGAGCCGGAACCTTGCCTACCCTCAAAGTTCCTGTTGCTTGTACTTACAGCTAATTTACCTGAACCCACGATATCTCCATTCATACCCAGACACATTGAACAGCCTGATTCTCTCCACTCGGCCCCAGATTCTCTAAAAATTCTATCAAGACCTTCTGCTTCAGCCTCAGCTTTAACTGATTGAGAACCAGGTACAATTAGAACTCTCATATTTTTTGCAACTTTTCTTCCTTTTAAGATTGTTGCTGCATCGCGTAAGTCTGATAACCTCGAATTGGTGCAACTGCCTATAAAAACAACATCAATTGGGTGATTGAGCAAAGACTTGCCCGATTCAAAGTGCATATAATCGAGAGCTTTCTTAAGGCTTTGGTTGCCTTTATGATCGGGTATTGTTGATTCGATAGACATAACCATTCCTGGGTTTGTGCCATAGGTAATCATGGGGGTAAGGGCTGAAACATCAATATCCACTTCTTTATCAAATGAAGCGTCAGTGTCAGTTTGCCATCCTTTCCACACCTCCAGAGCTCGGTCCCATTCTTTTCCTTTAGGACTTCGTGGTCTTCCATCTAAATATTCATAGGTAGCTTCGTCAGGAGCAAATAATCCTGCACGTGCCCCTGCTTCAATGCTCATATTACAAATAGTCATTCGTTGCTCCAAAGTTAGGCTTGCAACAGTGTTACCTCTGTATTCAATTACATGGCCGGTTCCACCATCAACACCTATTTGCCCAATGATTTTCAAAATAATATCTTTAGCAGACACCCCTTCATTGAGTCTTCCGTTTAAATTAACGGCAAGAGTTCTGGGTTTTCTTTGAAGCAGACACTGAGTTGCTAGTACATGTGCAACCTCTGTGGTTCCAATGCCAAATGCCAACGCTCCAAATGCTCCGTGCGTACTTGTATGGCTGTCGCCACAAACGATTGTTTTGCCCGGTTGAGTGGCTCCCAGCTCGGGTCCAATTACATGAACAATACCCCTGTACTTGCTTTCAAAACCATACAGTTCAATATCAAAATCTTTGCAATTTTGAATCATGTCTCTGATTTGTTGAGCAGGGCCCGGTTCAGAGACAATATCAAGATCTTTTAACGACCCTATAGGGACTGTAGGAGTTGAATGATCCATGGTCGCTAAAACCTTTTCTGGTATTCTTACCTTTAGGTTATTTTCTCTCAATAAAGAAAATGCTTGCGGTGTGGTTACTTCATGGATCAGATGAAGATCAATATATAAAATTGCTGGTGTATCTTCGGTTTCAGGTACAACAACATGTTGTTCCCAGATCTTATCAAATAGTGTTTTTGGGGCTGTTTGCATTTTTATTCAACGGGCTCTAACCATCCCCATGAGTCTTCGGTAGATCCATCAAATAAACCAAAAAAAACTTTTTGAATTTGAGCAGTCACTGGTCCTTTTGTTCCTGTTCCTATTGTTATTTTATCCACACTCTTAATGGGTGTAATTTCTACAGCGGTGCCAGTAAAAAATAATTCATCAGCGATGTATAGCTGTTCTCTTGGAATCTCTGTTTCAATCACGCCAAGTTTCAAGGATCCTGCTATTTTTATTACAGCATCTCTGGTTATCCCATCTAAAACTGAAGAACTAAGAGGAGGGGTATAAAGCTTGCCATCTTTAACCATAAAAATATTTTCTCCTGCACCTTCGCTTACCATTCCTTTGGAGTCCAGAAGTATCCCCTCATCGTAACCGTTTTGCCTAGCCTCCATAGCAACAAGAGTTCCTGAAAGATAATTACCCGATGCTTTTGCCATAAAAGGAACTGTATTTGGATTAATTTTATTCCACGATGAAACGCATGCATCCACACCATCATTAAGAGAGGCATTACCTAGATAAGGTCCCCATTCCCAGGCTGCAACAACAACGTCAATAGCATCATTATTATGTGCATGGAGACCTAGATCATCATAACCTCTAAAGGCTATTGGCCTAATATAGGCTCCTTCATTCAAGTCATTTGAGCTGACAATTATTTGGCATGCATTTTTAAGTTCTTGATGCGAGTAGGGGACATTCATTCGATAAATTTTTGCGGAATTTAGAAGTCTTTTAATGTGTTCATCGAGTCTAAATATCTTACAGCCATCATCTGTTTTGTATGCCCTGATGCCTTCAAAAACAGCTGCTCCATAATGCAAGGCATAGGTTAAAACGTGGATAGTTGCATCTTCCCAAGGTACAAGCTTATCGTTAAACCATATATTTTTAGTTTGTTTTAATGCCATGGAAATTACCTAATTCTACTAATTTTTTTTCTGTCGATGCGATTGATGACTTCCAAATAAGCTAGAGCACCAGATTCGATAATATCTGTACTAATTCCGTGACCCCTATAGTCTTGACCATCATAACGAACTGTCACTGTTACTTCTCCTTGTGCATCTTCGCCAACACTTACACTATGTATTTCAAAATTAGTAAGTTTCAAACTGTAGCCGGTTAAATCTTCCAAAGCTTTAAAAACTGATTCAATCGGACCAATACCATTTGATGAGTTTTCTAATATCCTACCATCATTATGTGTTAATTTTATGTCTGCAGACGCTCCCCAACTTTTTCCTGAAGAAATCTCTAAATCTACCAACTCCCAAGGGCCAGTTATACCGGACTCAGAATTGATGACGATGGCTTCAATATCCGAATCAAAAATCTCTTTTTTCCGATCCGCCAACTTTTTGAATTCAACAAAAGCTGCATTGAGCTCTTCAGTGTTTAGACTAAATCCTAATTCAGTAACCCTATCTAAGAAGGCATGTCTACCACTATGTTTACCCAAAACCAAATTTGACTTTGCTATCCCAACATCTTCAGGTTTCATGATTTCATAAGTAGAAGCATGTTGAAGCATCCCATGTTGATGTATGCCGGCTTCGTGTGAAAATGCATTTTCACCAACCACAGCTTTATTTCTTGGGATATGCATGCCCGTAATTGATGAAACCAATCTGCTGGTAGGATAGAGTTTTTTGGTTTCAATTTGTGTGTGAAAATCAAAATATTCTTTCCTGGTTTTAATCGCCATACAAATCTCTTCTAAGGAAGTATTCCCAGCTCGTTCTCCAATACCATTGATGGTGCATTCTACTTGTCGGGCTCCAGATTCTAATGCAGCTAGACTATTGGCTACAGATAGTCCTAAATCATCGTGACAATGGGCACTAAAAACAACATTTTCACTACCCTCGCAATTTTCAATTAAGTATTTAAATAGGTTTCCATATTCAAAAGGAATCGAATACCCAACAGTATCTGGAATATTAATAGTTGTCGCTCCTGCTGCAATTGTTGCATTGACTACTTCGACCAAGAAATTACGATCTGTCCTGGATGCATCTTCAGGAGAAAACTCTACATTATCGCAAAATGTTTTTGCCAACTTTACACCTTCAAAAGCTGCTTTTACGACCGCATCTTGTGTCATATCCAACTTGTGTTCCAAATGAATGTCACTTGTGGCAACGAATACATGAATTCTTTTATTGGGGTTGGCATCTATTGCTTGCGCCGCCGCCTCGATATCTTGTGGATTACAGCGGGCCAAGCTACAAATTGTTGCTCCATCAATTTCTGATGCAATAGTTTTTAAGGACTCAAAATCTCCAGGAGAAGCAGCTGCAAATCCTGCTTCAATAACATCGACATTTAGCTCATTCAATGCATGTGCAATCTTGAGTTTTTCTCTCAATGACATGCTACAGCCTGGTGCTTGCTCACCATCCCTAAGGGTAGTATCAAATATAAAAACTTTACTGTTTGATTCGCGTTGCATAATTTTCTATTTGCTAGTTCAATTTTTTAACCAAGACATTCTTTCTCTTAGTTCTTTGCCAACTTTTTCAATCGGATGATTAAGATCATCATGCATCATTCGATTGTAGTTTTCTTTGCCGGATTTACTTTCTTCGATCCATTCATCAGCAAATGTTGTATTTTGTATTTCAGCAAGAATGGTCTTCATTGTATCCCTTGTCTCTGAGTTGATAATTCTAGGGCCTCTGGATAAATCTCCATAAATTGCCGTTTCGCTGACAAATTTATGCATTTTCTCAATCCCACCTTCATAGAGCAGATCAACAATCAACTTCAATTCATGCAAACACTCGAAATAAGCAACTTCTGGTTGATAGCCTGCATCGACCAGCGTATCAAAGCCAGCGACGATCAATTCGGTCACCCCACCACACAAAACCGCTTGTTCTCCAAATAAATCTGTTTCGGTTTCCTCAGCAAACGTGGTGGTTAAAATTCCAGCTCTTGAACCACCTATGCCGTGTGCATAGGCTAATGCGTTTGCTTGGGCCTGGCCGGAATGGTCCTTGTTGATTGCCATCAAACAAGGGACACCTTTGCCCTGGGTGTATTGTCTTCTCACTAAATCACCTGGAGATTTTGGAGCAATTAAAATTACATCCAAGTCATCACGCGGTTTAATTTGTTGGTAATGGATATTGAAACCGTGTGCAAAAAGAATGGTAGCTGAATTCTTAATCTTTGATTCCAATACAGCATACAATTTCGGTTGAGCCATATCGGGTACTAAAAAGGATATTAAATCGGAATCAATCACAGCTTCATGAGTCTCTAAAACCGTTAAACCATCTGCATTGGCTTTTTCCCAGCTAGATCCAGTACGTCTAAGTCCAACTACTACATTTAAACCACTGTCTTTTAAATTCATAGCATGAGCTCGGCCTTGACTGCCATAACCTAAAATGGTTATTTTCTTTGACTGCAGTTGAGCTTCATTCACATCACGTTCAGAAAATATTTGCATTGCTGGTACCTCATAAATTATTTGTTCTGTTGTTACTAAAAAAAACCCCGCTATTCGGCGGGGCTTGAATTATTTTTGTGCTTTAGGAAATTTAATTTTCAGCCCCATTATCATATAAATCCAGAAGCAGTAATGCTCCTAGAATAACATTCAAGGAAATAATTCGATCCTTCTGCCTTCTAAATTTAGTTTTCATGTACGAAATGGTCATAGATCCAAAGATTTTTGTCAACTATTATTATAAACTCAGTTAAATAAATACACGGACATAGTATAGATATAGGAGGGTTTGTCGTAGTCCCCATACAGGCAATAATGATCATACCAATAATAAATAACTGAATTTGATTTTGTGTTTAGAGTATCTTTTCAATATAATATTACAGATTTTTTTTAGGGGTTAAGGCCCAACCAATCTTTTAATTCACAAGAGGAAATTTCTATGAGAATATTCCAAGGTGCAACCACCATTGTGTGTGTTAGTCTCATGCTAATCAGCATACCAATGATTCTCCCAGCACAAGTTTTAAGTCAAATTCTGGAAACGCAAACGGAAAGAACACTTATAGCTCAAGAATCACAGGTGAGAGTCGATAAAGTAGTAACACAAACACGATCCATGGAGGACCAGTATAGAGCCAATCTTAAAGAAATTGATGGCCTAAGAATCTACAACAAGTTATTGGAACTGCAAATTGAAAACCAGGAAAGGGTTAAAGTTGATTTGGAACAATCCATTGCCAACGTTGCAATTGTCAACAGGCAAATTGTACCGGTCATGACACGGATGATTGACTCGCTGGAACAATTTATTTCACTTGATGTGCCATTTTTGAATCAAGAAAGAACCGACCGAGTAGAGGACCTAAAAGAACTCATGTCAAGACAAGATGTGACCGTTGCTGAGAAATTCAGAAAAGTGACAGAAGCTTACCAAATAGAAAACGATTACGGTCGTACCATAGAAACCTACAAACACACTTTGGACATTGACGGTGCAATTTTGGAGTTAGATTTCTTAAGGATAGGAAGAATTGCATTGCTGTACCAATCAGTCGATGGAAAAATATCCGGTGTATGGAATCAAGGCACTCAATCCTGGGATGATGCAAGCAGTCAGCGCAATCAAATAAAATTAGGCTTAAGAATAGCTAAGAAGCAGGTTCCACCTGATTTAGTGATACTGCCAGTTGATTCACCGGAGGCTGCATAATGAAAACCTTTAGAATATTTGTAGGACTATTGGTTGTTGTATCGCTTCCAATTGCTGCACAGAAAGCAAGCACCCTGGATGAATTACTGCAAAATGTTGAACAGGGCATGACACAAGATGCCTCAGATAACCAGAAAAGAGAGAATGAATTTCGGCAAAAACGAGGTCAACAAGAGGCTTTACTTAGTGAATCTACTGCAACTAAAGTAAAAGAAGAGGAGCGCAGTGCAAAACTTGAAAATGTTTTCGAAGACAATGAAAAAGAACTCAACGAGTTGACTGAAACCCTGAACGAACGTCTGGGGGCGCTAAAAGAATTGTTTGGGGTAATGCAACAGGTTGCAGGAGATGCTAGGAGTCGCTTCGATATTTCCTTAACCAATGTCCAGTTTCCAAACCGTGGAGATTTTCTTGAAAATCTAGCAAAGAAACTCGGCAGCAGTTCGAAACTACCTTCTATTGAAGAAATTGAAAAATTATGGTTCGAACTACAAAGAGAGATGACTGAAACAGGTAAGATTGTTAAATTCACCACCGATGTTATTGATACACAAGGCAGCAAAAATCAAACTACAGTTGTTCGAGTGGGTGCTTTTAATATTGTTACAGATGGCAAATACCTTAACTATGAACCAACAACGGGTAACGTCTCTGAAATTCCAAGACAACCCGAAGGCAGAAGATACACCAGCAGTACATCTGAACTCTTTAATTCAACCGGAGGAAAAGTTGTTTTTGGTTTAGATCCAACATTGGGTGGGGTCTTGAGCTCACTGGTAGCACGACCCAATTTGATTGAACGCATTCAACAGGGTGGAATAGTAGGTTATCTGGTCATCGCACTCGGTTTATTTGGTGTTGGCCTTTCATTTGAACGACTAATCGTACTGGTTAACAACTTGAAAGTGATGTGATTAGTGAAGACAATCCTCTCGGCCGGGTCCTGAGTGTGTATGAGAAGAATAAAACCGTTGATACCGAAACCCTTGAACTAAAAATGGCAGAAGCTGTCTTTAAAGAGGCACCGGATCTCAATAAAGGACTTCTGCTAATCAAAGTTATATCTGTTGTGGCGCCACTGATGGGACTTCTCGGAACAGTAACAGGAATGATAAAAACATTTCAGGCGATTACCCTGTACGGAACCGGTGATCCAAAACTAATGGCTGGAGGTATTTCACAAGCTCTGGTGACAACTGTTCTGGGGCTAACAGTAGCTATCCCAACTACACTTTTGTATACCGTCGTTAGCGGCAGAAGCAAAAGAATTACTCAAATCATACAAGAACAAGGTGCCGGCATTATTGCAGAACACTCAGAAAAAGAAGCCGGCCGTTCTTTGTAACAGAGGATGGCTCAATAGAAGCTTGAGATGATTCAAGACATTATATTGTCAGTCCGTGACTTCCTTGAACTGGGAGGGCCGGTCCTGAACATCATTGCAATTGTGATTTTCGTCATGTGGATGTTAATTCTGGAGCGCCTTGCGTATTTTCGAACGGGATTGAAATCTCTTAAATCTAGCATTCAAGCCACTTGGGCGGATAGAGAACAAAAAAGATCGTGGGAATCAGATGCGATACGGGAAAAGCTGATTTCTCAATTTAGCATGTCTGCCAATCAATACCTTCTCATCATAAAGACAATGGTTGCTATTTGCCCATTGCTGGGATTGATGGGAACGGTTACGGGGATGATTGAAGTGTTTGATGTAATGGCAATATCAGGATCAGGAAATGCCAGATCCATGGCTTCTGGTGTCTCCAAAGCTACCATACCTACCATGGCTGGAATGGTAGGAGCGTTATCTGGGGTTTTTTTGGTAACCGTATTAAACCAGAAAGTAAGCAGAGAAGTTGAAGATCTTGAAGACAATTTAACGACCGACGATTAGAATAATCTGTGGAGACAATAAAAAATGAGAAAAAATTTATTCCAATACGTAGAAGAAGAAGAAGCTGAGATCAATTTAACACCGATGCTTGATGTTGTCTTCATCATGTTGATTTTCTTTATTGTCACGGCTTCGTTTGTCAAAGAATCTGGTTTAGATGTCAACCGACCAGATGCCCCCACTGCTGTTAAAAAGGAGAGTGCAAACATTCTTGTTGCAATAGGAGCAAGCAATGAAATTTGGATTAGCGGAAGACGCATTGATCCCAGGGCGGTTCGAGCCAATATCGAACGAATGCACGCAGAGAATCCAGAGGGAGCAGTCATTATTCAGGCTGATAAAAAATCATTTACCGAAACCTTGGTGCTAGTTATGGATTCAGCACGCCAAGCTGGTGTTTTCAACGTCTCCATAGCGGCAGAAGTAGACTAACTTATAAACATGGCCGAACCCTTTCAACAAGCAGAAGATCCAAAAATAAGACTTGCATTAGCTGCTCTCGCAGCTGTCTTTACGACGTTTGCAATTCTTTGGCTCATGCAAATACTCATCGCTACCGGTAAAGGTGCAATTACCTCAAAATACGAAGGACGTTTTGTTGATTTTGTTCGCATAGAAAAAGATGAATCCTTGGAGACCAAAACCTTAAAACCTAAAAAACCACCAGAACCAGAACAACCCCCTCCCGATAGCCCGCCTCAGATGGATGAAATTGATGCATCGGTGCAAACAGTCGGCATTGGAGCTGTTGATACCGGGGTTGGTTTGAGTGTAGGAGGTATAGGTGGTTTTAACGCTGCAGAAGGCGAGTATTTACCCATTGTCAAAGTCGCACCGATTTATCCCAATCGGGCTTTAACCAGAGGCATTGAAGGAAATTGCATTGTGGAATATACGGTTACCAGAAGTGGAACCACCAAGGGTGCTAAAGTTGTTGAATGCACCAGCAGCCTGTTTGCCAACGCTTCGGTCAAAGCCGCAGCAAAGTTCAAATACAAACCAAGGGTAATCAACGGACAGCCCATTGATGTTCCTGGTGTTATGCATAAAATCACTTTCGAATTAGAGCAACGGTAAAATGGACATGCGAATAAGTGTATTGGTTTTAGTTTTTATAATCACTACTTTTGGATTCAACCAACAGGGATTTATTGGCTTTTCAACTGCACAAGCCCAGGAAGAGTATGAAGACACCCCCAAAAGTAAGCGAAAAACTAAAAAAACAGGGGCCATGACTGAAAAAGTAGCCAAAAAACTTCAAGTTGCCCAGGAAGCAATAGAGGCAGAACAATTGGAAGAAGGCCTCGAAATTTTAAATGAAATCCTGGTATTGAGAAGACTGACGGATTACGAACGAGCACAAGTCAACTATTTTTTTGCATACGTTGCTTATCTAAAAGAAGACTACAGAGCTGCAATCAATTACTACAATAAAGTTCTTCGAGAAGAAGCGGTACCGGAAGGACTGCTTTCCTCTGCTAGATACACAATCGCTCAATTGTGGTTTCAACTGGAAGAATGGGACAAAGCCATTATAGCGGTTGATGACTTGCTGGCCAATGCAGAAAGTCCAAGACCTGATCTCTATATTTTAAAGGGTTCAGCCCTTTATCAACTTAAAAAATACGCTGCAATGATTCCTGTGATCAGGGCAGCCATCAATTTGTCTGAAGAAAGGAACCCTTTCAGGATCCAGTCGTTGCAGAACAATATTAAATCAGTCGCTGATGAAAACAGACTTAAATACGATACAAGCGGAGCAACAGAAATCAACTACCCACAACTTGTGCGAATTATCCAAGCAAAACTTAAACAAGATATGTCTAAATTAAGAGAACGGGATGTTGAACCAAAAAAAGCAATAGAAGAGTCAATTGTTGATTTAGACAGATCTGTCGCGAATCTTGCTATTGGCCCGACAAAAGAAAATTGGTGGCTATTACTGAGAGCAGCATACTTTGAACTCGACGACATGGTGAACGTGCGTGTTATCCTTGAGCGTTTGTTGATTGAATGGCCCAAAAAAGAATATTGGACACAATTGTCTGCAGTTTACGGTCAGCTAAAATTTGATGACAAACAAATATCAAGCTATCGGACTGCTTATGAAGAGGGCTTTCTAGTGAGAAGCAATGAACTGGTGCAAATGGCACAACTCTATCTTTCAATGGAAGTTCCTTACAAGGCAGCAGTCATCTTACAAAAGGGCATAGATGCTGGACAAGTGGATCTCGAGGTCAAGAATTGGCGGTTGTTGTCTCAGGCTTGGTTTCTAGCTCAAAATGATCAAATGGCTATTGCAGCTTTACGGGAAGCAGCAAAATTATCAGATGATGGAGAATTGGACATACGTTTAGCTCGCTCGTTGGCTAATGTTGCCGACTTTGAAGGTTGTGTTAACTCTGCAACAACAGCAATCGGTAAAGGGGATCTAAAAAGAGACGACGAATCATACATCACATTAGGCATGTGTCAATTTGAAGCGACCTCCTATGAAGATTCAAAAGAATCCTTTGGTTTTGCTGAAATTGATGCTGAAAGGAGAAAAGAACTGGCTCTGGATGCCTGTGCAGCGAACGAGGAGATGACCAAGGCAGACTTTGTTGAAACTCTTGAAAAACAAGCACAAGATCTAAAAAAAGGAAAAGAAATTGAAGACAAGATACTTTCATGTGTTTTACCTGCATCTTTGAGAGCCGTTAACAACTGGCAAAAATTTCTTGAAAAAGAAGTTGCACGTGTCACCCAACTGCAGGATCAGCTGAGAGACATTGAAGAGCAATTGAAAAACAGAGAATCCCAAGCCATCTCTTTTTAATACAGCAACATTAAATCACGTCAGTGAACATTTTAATTGCTGTGATACCTAAAAATAAGGCAAATAATTTTCTCAATTTATTATGAGAAACACGGTGTGCAAAACTAACACCAATGGGCACGGTGAGTAATGTGGCTGGAACGATAAGACCAAATGCGATCAAGTTAACATAGCCAAATGAAAAAGGAGGCAAAAGTGGCTGCCCCAACCCCCCAATAATGAAACCTATGGAACCGGGTATCGCAATAAGGGTTCCAAAAGCTGCCGATGTTCCAACTGCCTTTCTCATCTCTATCCCTGAGTAATTCATAACGGGTACACTCAAGCTGCCTCCCCCAATCCCCATCATCACTGAGACCAGGCCGATAAAAATCGGAGCTATTTGAAATAAAGTTTTAGAAGGCACTGCCTTAGATCTCTTTGCTTGCCTATTCAGAAACATTTCTATCGAAACCAATGCAGCAATGGAGGCAAAGATACTCGTCAATACTTCAAAGGTGGCATAACCTGCAAGAACGGCTCCGACGATTGCTCCCAATAATAAAGGGATGGTCCATTTTGTAAATACATTCTGATCAAAAGAACCTCGATGTTTATGCTGGATTGCCGAGCGAATACTGGTAGGTACAATAATTAACAAAGAGCTGCCCACCGCAACATGCATAATAATCGACTGATCGTAATTTAAATAGTTCAGAACGTAGTAGAGTAGGGGAACAATCACAATGCCCCCGCCAACGCCTAACAGTCCAGCCAGGATTCCTGCAATACAACCAGAAAGCAGCGTCAAAAGAACCAAGCTGATTAAATTAATGTCCACAAACAAGCACTGATTTTTTTAGTTTAAAAAAAATTGGCCGGCAACATGTACCGGCCAATCATTCTAGCAATTATTAAATACTATGTATTTAGTAATCGTAACGGAAAGAAACTCTCCACATTCTTGGTAAATCCTGGAATTGCGTTGCAAACCCCAGTGATCCAAAATCAAGTGTTGAATTCCAGCGTTCCTCATCAGCACAATTGGTGCAACCAGCGGTAAGCCGCCAATTTGCATCACTGGGCCTGTAGGTTACATTCAGATCCCATGTATCTGCACTGGGTCTCGTACCGTAGGCGGTATTGTTCTGATTGGTGTAATACTCGTCCTCATGATTGAGAACCACAGAGAGATTCATTTCACCATTAGCTATATCTTGGTCGTACAAGACACCCAACCGATAACTCAGATCTGGAGTCCTTTTCAACTCTTTTGTCATAAGACCTTCTGCACCTGGTCTGACATCGGTATAATTTCCATTCAGAGTTCCCAGATTTGCAAATACAGTTAAGTTATCCCGTGGAGCATAAACAAACTCTGCTTCAATCCCATCAACCGATGCATCTGCTTTGTTGGAGTACACAAACGCTCCACTCACCTGATCAATTGCAGTTACTTGAAGATCTTTGTAATCTGAATCAAAGTAGGTGATGTTGAATCTTAGGGTGTCATTAAGCCATTGGCTCTTCATACCAAACTCTCTACTATCAACGAATTCAGGAGTCAGACCTTTGAAATCAACGGCACTTGTTACCCGGGCAGCCCAGCCACCGCCTTTGAAGCTGTCAGCCACGCTTGCATAAACCATGATGGAATCCGTTGGGTTGTATTCGATAACCACTCGACTGGTGAATTCACTAATGTCAAAGCGGTCTGGGGTACCCAGAGCTACAACGTCTGCAGTTCCAAAAGTCACACCCGGAATTTGAATATACCCACTTCTGTCCAAAAAGTTGCCTTGATTTCGATCTCGAATTTTTAGTGGATTGACATCAAGATACTGTTGAACGGTCATTACCCTAGAATCGTCCGTGTGTCTTCCGCCGACGGTCAACGTCCATTGGTCGTTGATGTCAAAGGCAACGTCTGCATAAACAGCTCTTGTTTTAGTCACATTGGTCATGTCGCGCCAAAAAGTTGCTTCTACCGCACAGCCAAAGAGACACAAACCATCGCCAAAGGTAACGTCATTATCATCGTTATAATAGGAGGCTCCAGCTGCCCAGCGAACAGCTCCTTCTCTACCCTCACCACTGAAATTCAGCTCAGCGCTTTCTTGCATATGATCGCTGTCATTGGGAATGATGTAGGCAGGAATTACTTGATCTGAGTAGTCGTTCATAAAATTGTGATTTAAGTTACGCCGAGCCATGATTAAGTCAACTTGCATGTTGTCCAAATCCCAAGTTGCCTTCAGGCTGTATGCGTCTAAATTAGTACCAGCCCAGGTGTTTACAAGACCACTCTCCACTTGGTAAACATCATCGCTACAACATGCACTGAGAGCATTGGCACCGACAATCCCACCGGTATCGTCATCGCTGTGCTCATAAGTAAGCAATGCTTCAAATCGGTCTGACGGGGAGTATAAAACCTGGACTCTTGCACCCGTTGCTTCCTGAGTCCATTGATCTCTGTTGAGAGTCACATTCTGCAGGAATCCATCGCTTTGATCCAAGTAAAATGCCGTCACTTTTAAGAAAAGGTTGTCACTAATCGCAAGATTTGCTTTCCCAGTGACTTCTCTGGTGTCGTATTCACCGTATGCAAGATCAATAAAACCTTCGTTGTGATCGTGCGGTTTTTGCGTAATGATTCGAATTGCTCCACCACTGGTGTTTCGCCCGTACAAGGTTCCTTGCGGTCCACGCAGAACTTCAACACTGTCAACATCGTAAAGCCTCGCATTATTAGCAATCTGCCTAGAGATATACACCCCATCAACAAACGTGCCAACGGCTGGATCCAATGAAGATATTGATTCATCCTGCCCGACCCCTCTTAAGAAATAAGATGCCGCCTGCGGCAGGCCTACATTATTGATGCCAATCATATTTGGAACATTTCTGACCAAATCAATAGTATTTCTAATATTCAGACGCTCAATCTCATCTGCAGAAAACACTTGGATGGAGATAGGGACATCTTGCATTGATTCAGATCTTTTTTGTGCAGTAACAACGATTTCCTCAAGTCCACCTGCATCCTGAGCATAACTTTGGAAACTGAAAGAACTTAAACAGATCACCACAACTGCAACCACTGAAAATTGAATTGACTTAGTCATTTCACAACCCCTCATATGTTAAGTAATCTAGATTCTACTATATTTAACTATGGATTAATTCAATTAATTCATTGGTTATTCCTCTCTTCACCGAACACCGTCTGAGTTCATGGTTAGGTAACTTTGACGGGTAAGTGTTCTTGAACTTTTCTGATGATTCATAATAAAGAAAACTAACCATAGCAATGCCTGCAGGCAAATAACCATCCAAAGAGAGTCTATCGTTTCCTTCTTTGGGCAGCTCATCGAGCTCAATCATGGACTGATCTTTTAGCGCTAAAGCTGCAGCTTTGTATTTGGTATCTTCTGGATAGTTATAAACTCTTGATATTGATCGAATTCTTGACTCTATAACTGTCGCTTTGGATAACTTAAAATTAGCGTGAAAATAACCCTGCATTTCATCCAAAGATTTTCCTGCCAAGACAACAATGAAGGTCTGATCCACAGAACAACGCGGCTTTGGGCTATCAAATTCTGGGACTTTATTTTTAAACTGGGTAAGGTAAAGAATTTCATTGGCCGGACCCATGACTTGCATGGCTCTGATATCTTTTGTAAAAGAAAGATCTGCTGGTGAACCAATAATTTTAAATGGTGAGTTTTCCAATTGGACAGCAAGTCCATCAACGTCCTCAACAATGAGTTCAGCAGCATTCCAACCCACGCTTTTAAATGCAATGTAGTTGGATTGATAAGGCTGATGGATAAATCTGAATGAGAAATCATCTGATTTCTCTGGTTGCATAACAACATAGTCTGCATTTTTTAGATTTTCAGCTCCCCATGCAGAGGATTCTTTTGAGGTAATTTGGCCTGATTTGGTTACCCGATACCTGAGAAATTCTTGATAAACCTCTACCATCTTATTCAAGTCTGAAGTTGAAATCGTAACCGCTGCAATTTTTCCAAGATTCATCATAGAATACTAGCGTTTCAAAACGTAGAGAATATCATAGTATTGGTTTACACTGGTCAGAATATAGCAAGCGCTTTTGAGGAAACATTTATCGTGAATTCAATTTCAATACTGGAAGTAGGTCCAAGAGATGGATTGCAAAGCGAGCCGGAAATTTTACCGACTGAAATTAAGAAAGAATTTATTCTTAAAATAATTAATGCAGGCATCAAACAAATTGAGGTAACCAGCTTTGTTCATCCAAAAAAAGTGCCCCAAATGGCAGACGCTGAAACTCTAGTTGAAAGTCTGCCAGATAGAGACGATGTTACCTATATTGGACTTATCATGAACCAGAGAGGTTTTGAACGTGCGCGAGACTGTGGCATTGATGAAGTGGGAATGGTTATAGTAAGTACCGATACCTACAATAAGAAAAACCAAGGTGTTACCACTCAAGAATCAATCGATAATTGGTTAAGAATAGCCGCCGATGCAAAATCAGCAGGGATCAGAACCAACGTCGTTATTTCTTGTTCTTTTGGGTGCCCTTATGAAGGCGAAGTCGATCCCGAAAAAATTGTAGCGATCGCTGAACAAGTTTTGCAAGGAGAGCCGGATATTTTAGGTTTGGCCGATAGTGTAGGGGTTGCTGTTCCCAAACAAATCACAAATGTGTTTTCCATGATCAAGGAACTCCATCCAACCATCCCTCTGAGAACGCATCTTCACAATACCAGAAACATAGGTTTGGCAAATGCTGCTGCCGCGGTTGAAGTAGGGGTTTCGATCATTGATGCTTCGACAGGTGGAATAGGGGGATGTCCATTTGCCCCTAAAGCAACCGGCAACATACCAACCGATGACCTTTTGTACATGCTCGACCGTTCTGATGTTATCACAGGGGTGAATCTCAGAGATGTCATAAAAACTACAGAATGGCTAGAATCACAACTTGGTAGAAGCGTTCCGGCAATGCTGCCTAAAGCCGGTATATTTCCAGAAAATGCTGAAATTAACCTCCAATAAAAATATTATTTCTCTAACAAAAGCTATTGTACTATTCACAGAGCAAGTTCTGCGTATTACAATATTCATCAATGATGAAGTGACAGCTTGACTCATCATACGTATTAAAATTAGGAGAAAACATGAGCTACCGACTAGGTGTTGATGTAGGAGGTACTTTTACCGACCTTCTGCTTGTCGACGAAAAAACAGGGCAACTGTATACAGCAAAAGTGCCAAGTACCCCAGACGATGCCTCAATTGGTGTCTTTAACGGAATTGAGAGAGTCTGCGGTAATGCAGGCATTGATCCTAATGAAATTACCTCAGTTATGCATGGAACAACCATTGCAACCAATACCATACTGACAGGAACCGGTGCTAAAGTAGGATTGGTTACAACAAAAGGTTACCGTCAGGTTCTTCAAATTGCTCGTTCCTTTGTCCCCGGTGGTTTAGGCGGCTGGGTCATATACAATAAAAGCAATCCATTGGCACCACTGGCATTAACCATCGAAGCGGATGAAAGAATTTCAGCTTCTGGTGAAATCTTAAAAACAGTAAAAAAAGGCAAACTTGAAAAAGACCTTAAAGCACTTTATAAGAGAGGCATTGAAGCGCTGACCGTTTCACTAATCAATTCTTTTGCCAACGACACCAATGAGAAAGAGATTAGAAAAATCATAAACAAGAAAAAACTTTTACCTGGAGTGCCCGTCTCTCTCTCCTCAGATATTGCCCCTGAGATGCAGGAGTATGAAAGAACAATCACCACGGTTGCTAATTCCTACGTTCGTCCAAAAGTCTCTGAGTATGTTAAACACTTACAAAATGGACTCAAAAGACGAATGAACGACGCTAAACTGCATCTTCTAAGATCTGATGGAGGACTCGCTTCTGCCAAGGCTGCTGAAAATTCCCCAGTCAACTTACTCATGAGTGGACCTGCTGGAGGCGTATCAGGTGCAATCTGGATTGCTCAACAAGCAGGTTACGAAAATCTATTGACATTTGATATGGGCGGAACTTCCACCGATGTTTCACTGGTAAAAAATGGCAGAGCTGCACAGAGCAGAGAAACCACCGTTGGAGATGTCACAGTGCGTGCTTCATCATTGGATGTCAGGACTGTAGGAGCCGGGGGCGGCTCTATTGCCCATGTACCTGAACTTACAGGCGCGTTAAGGGTTGGCCCACAAAGTGCCGGAGCAGAACCTGGACCTGCAGCATACGGCAAAGGTGGAACCGAGCCAACAGTAACCGATGCAAACGTAGTGCTCGGTTATATGCCATCTGATGTTCGCTTGGGCGGTGATATGAAACTTAGAAAAGATCTAGCACAGGATGCAGTGAAAACAATTGGCGATTCTTTGGGCCTTTCTCTTGATGCTGCTGCAGCTGGAATCTACGACATAGTAAATGAAACCATGTATGGAGCCTTAAGACTGGTGTCCGTTGAGAAAGGATACGACCCGAGAGATTTTGCCTTAATTGGCTTTGGTGGAGCAGGACCCTTGCACGCAAATGCACTAGGGAAACTCACCAATTCATGGCCAGTCATTATCCCGCCCGGACCTGGAGTATTGTGTGCCTATGGAGACGTGACCACAGCGATTCAAGACGAGGCCTCCATGTCTTTCATCAGACGATTTAGTGACACCAACAAGAAAGAAGTGGTGCAAATATTTACCGATCTTGCAAAAAAAGCTTCAAAAACACTTGATGCAGAAGGCGTTGCAAAGAAAAACAGAACCACGACTTATCAGGTGGATATTCGATACCATGGTCAAGGCTTGTTGCTCACAATTGATTTTGATTTGAGCGAACTCAGAAGAAAAGGGCTGGATGCCATTGGCAGTACATTTGATGAAATGCATGAACAGCTCTTCACATTTGCTCTGCCAGCAGAAAAAGAACTAGTGAATTTACGATCAGTAGTCAGAGATAAAGCCGTGAGCATCAAAGCACCATCTGTACCCAGAGGCAATGATAAACCCTCCAGAGCATTTATCTCTAAATCTAAAGTCTATATGGAGGGTAAAAATAGATTTGCTTCACTCTATGATCGAGCAAAATTGAAACAAGGAAATGTCATTAAAGGACCGGCCATTGTCCTGGAAATGGACTCAACCACAGTAGTCTTACCAGGTCATTCAGGCCGAGTGGATAAATTTGGTAATATTCTAATCACACCAGATGCTTAACAGGAGTAACGCATGCCAACAACAATAATTCAAACCAACAACAAGCCCTTTAAACGCGTAAAGCTTGATCCGATTACCTTGGATGTTATCGAAAATTCAATGTTTTCAGCACGCTGGGAAATGGATGCAGTTCTGTTTAGGACAGCTATGTCTCCAGGTATCCGAGAACAAGGCGATGAATTTCCAATGATTGCAAACTTAGAAGGAAAAATGGTTGTCGGACAATTCGGAAGCTTCATCTACGGGTTTAAAGAAGCCTACGACGGAACTATGGAAGAAGGGGATATGTTCCTGACTACTGATCCATATGCATGCAATGGAGCAGTCAGCCACGTCAACGACTGGTTGTTGCTGCGACCAATATATAAAGACGGCAGACTTATCAGTTACGCGGCCATGTTCGGGCATATGACAGATGTGGGTGGTAAAGTACCTGGCAGTCTGCCAACAGATGCCAGTCAAATATTTGAAGAAGGAATTAGAGTTCCACCAACAAAAATTTACAAAAATGATGAACTTCAAGAAGATATTTTGGAGTTAATTTTACACAACTGCCGTTTGCCACATTGGAATAGAAGTGATTTTAATGCCATTGTTGCTGCAATAAGAATGGCAGAAAAACGAGTCTTGGAAATGGCCGAAAGATTTGGTGATGATATTTATTATTCAGCCCTGGAAGAACTGTTGGACAGAAATAAAACCGCAATGGGTAAACTTATTATGAACACGGTGCCGACTGAAAAACAATATTTCGAAGATTATATTTGTGATGACGGTGTTGGTATGGGTCCATATAAAATTAAATGTGCCATGTGGAGACAAGGCAAAAAAGTAATCTTCGACTTCGAAGGCACGGACCCACAATCAATCAGTTCAATTAATTTCTTATTAAATGAAGAAATGTTCAAAATGTTCTGTGGTGTCTACATGATCATGGTCTTTGATCCAGCAATTATGTTTAACGATGGATTTTACGATTTGATGGACGTCAGAATTCCAAAAGGCACTCTTTTAAAACCGGTACACCCAGCTGCCTTATCTTGTAGAACACATGCTCTGGGTAGAATATTTGACGTTTTGGGAGGCCTCCTAGGTCAAGGTGCTCCTGATTTTCTTTGTGCTGCTGGATTTTCCGACAGCCCCCATTTGATGTATTCAGGATATGACAAAAAAGGCGAGTGGTATCAACTTTATATGATTGGATTTGGTGGTGTTCCAGGAAAACCAATGGGTGATGGTCCTGACGGTCATTCACTCTGGCCAAGCTTTACCAACGTTCCAAACGAGTTTTTGGAAAGTTACTTTCCACTAATTATTGAAGAATACTATACGGTTCCTGACAGTGGGGGCGCTGGCTATCATCGAGGCGGTAATGCACTATGTACTACCTATAAATTCTTGGAACCTGGAGAAGTTTCCATACACGATGATCGCTGGCTCACTTACCCATGGGGAGTCAATGGTGGTCACCCAGGTGCTCGGAGTACAAAAACACTGGTAAGAAACAATGGAGACACTGAATTACTCCAATCAAAGTGTGATCGGATAAAAGTTGAGGACGGCGACATTCTCTATCATGTAACTTGGGGAGGAGGAGGATGGGGTGATCCATTCACAAGAGAAGCAGAAAGAGTTGCATTTGATGTCGATGCAGGTTTAGTAACTCGAGAAGGAGCCAAGAATAATTATGGAGTGGTACTGAGTAAAGATTGCTCGGTTAATAAGTCGGCCACAACACAACTCAGGAAAAAAATGGCAAAAGCCAGAGGCAAAACAAAACTCTTTGACAAGGGATTTACCAGCATCAGTGAACTTAAAAAACGATGCAAAGAAGAAACCGGACTGGAACCACCTGAAACACCAAGATTCCAGAAATGGATGCAAGCTTAACTGTTGACTACAACTGAATAGATATTGTTAATTTTTGATATCGTGATTGTAGATGTGGACATCCCTTTGAGGGTAAGGGATTGATATTCCTTCTTCATCAAACCTTTTCTTAATCTGTTCCAAAATTGAGTATCTAACATTCCAAACATCGGATGAGTTAACCCAAGGCCTTACGATGAAATTAATGCTGTTATCAGCTAATTCTGAAACGGCAATCTTAGGTTCCGGTTCCGCCAGTATTCTGTCCTCTTGATTGAGTATATCCCTTAATATTTCTTTTACTTTGTCTATGTCATCCTCATACCCACAACTGGCAATAATGTCCACACGGCGAGTGGCCTGACCGGAGTAATTGACAATACTATCTTTCATGATGGTTCCATTGGGAATAATCACAATCTTGTTATCTGGAGTCTTGAGAACTGTAGAGAATATCTGGATATCTAAGACTGTGCCTGCAGCGGATCCAGCTTCGATATAATCTCCAACTTTGTACGGTTTGAAGATAACAACCAGAATGCCAGCAGCGAAATTAGCTAAAGAGCCTTGCAAAGAAAGTCCTATTGCCAAACCAGCAGCACCAAGCATAGCTATGATTGAAGTGGTCTCAATACCCAGTTGATTGATGGCAGCAATAAAGATGATCACCATCAACAATGTATTAAGAAGATTGGCAACAAAGATTCTTACAGTTTCTTCAATACTAGTTTTCTCAAGTGCTGATTTGATGATCTTTAAAAGTAGTTTAACAACCCATTTACCAACAAAAATGATCAAAACTGCATAAAGAATACGCAAACCAAAGTCAGCAGTAATTTGGGTAATAAAATCGATTAATTTAGCTGTATCCATGTCAAGGTATCCACACTGTATTAGTTTTTGATGGTAGTATTCTAATGCACTTATTCGGTGGATTCCCAACTTTCTTTATTGAAATAGACGAATAAAATCACTTTCATTCAGTGTATATTAATAGTGATAAAATAGTAATTTACGATAATACACATTAATATAGTTCTATATCTATTTGATATATATAATATTTATTATTTTATCTGTAATATTTACTCAAACATAGTTGAGTTTTTGTTTTATGCCACGAACGGAGTAGAAATGTGATGCCAACAGTTATGGTAACAGGTGCTAACAGAGGAATAGGTTACGAACATGTTGCTCAATACGCTCAGAAGAAATGGAAAGTCATCGCCTGTGCGAGACAACCAGAAAAAGCAATAGAGTTATTGCAACTACAAGACAAATATGGAGCAAACTTCATCATTGAAGAACTTGAAGTTACAAATCATAAACAAGTGGATGATCTCTCACAAAAGCATAGCAACACCGCAATTGACATTTTAATCAACAACGCTGGAACAGGAGGCCCTGAAGGAATGCCTGGGGCGATGGACTATCAAAAAATAGACAATATGAATTATCAGATATGGAGAGACATTCTGGAAGTAAACTTACTTGCACCGTTTAAAGTAGCAACTTCCTTTCACAAACAAATTTCAATCAGTGACAAGAAAACCCTAATCATGATGTCTAGTGATTTAGGTTCTGTAAGTCAAAATACTTTTGGCGGTTTATACTCCTACCGAGCCAGTAAGTCTGGATTGAATATTGTTGCCAAGGGAATGTCTAATGAATGGAAAGATATTATTGTTGTTGCACTTGCCCCAGGCTGGTGCCGAACATATCTCGGCGGAGCAGAAGCAGAAATTGATCCTATGGACAGCGTTGAAGATCAACAAAAAATGTTTGAATCTCTAACTGAATCTGACAGCGGTAAATTCCTCGATCGATTTGGCAACGAGGTTCCTTGGTAACTTCAATCAGGTCTAAAAAATAACGGATGTGGCTTTGGTTTTAAGGTAAGGCTCTAAACCTTCTTTACCAAATTCTCTTCCCCAACCTGATTGTTTGTTGCCGCCAAAAGGTATGGCCGGATCCACAGCTGCATGCCAATTGATGCTTACTTGTCCGGCATTAATTAACATTGCCATCTTATGGGCAACTGAAATATTCTGCGTCCAAACACTTCCAGACAGTCCATATGAGGTATCGTTAGCTTGTTGGGCAATGGCCTCCAAATCATTGTTGTCAAACGATTGAGCACATAAAACAGGGCCAAATATCTCTTCCTTTGCAATCTTCATATCACTATGTATTTGAGTAAAAATTGTTGGTTTAACAAAGAATCCTTTATCACCAACCATCTCGCCACCAGTTATCAACTCCGCACCTTCATCTATGCCGGTTTGAATGTAGGACATTACTCTTTTTCTTTGGGCATCAGAAATCAACGGCCCAAAGTCTTTTTCTGGGTCTAATCCATGACCAATTTTGAAAGACTCTGCCATTTCTTTGATGCCAGCAACCACTGTCTCAAAAATATCTTTATGCACAAAAAGTCGTGTCCCAGCCATGCAATTTTGTCCCTGGAGAAAGAAACAAGCTCTGGCAGCTCCAGGGATAACTTTGTCTAAATCAGCATCAGGAAATACGACAACAGGATTTTTACCGCCCAGCTCAAGAGTGACCCGTTTCAAATTTCCAACAGATGCAGCAACTATTTTTTTACCGACCTCAGTTGAGCCTGTGAAGGCAATTTTATCGACGTTGTTGTGATGCGACAGAGCATTACCTGCAGTCTCGCCGTAACCTGTAACAATATTAACAACGCCCTTCGGAATTCCAGATTTTCGAATTAATTCACCCAAAAAAAGTGCTGTCATAGGGGTCAGTTCAGCTGGCTTCAAGACAACGGTACAACCAGTTGCCAAAGCAGGGGCTAGCTTTAGGATTGCAAAAATCAACGGCGAGTTCCAAGGAATAATTGCTCCAACGACACCGATTGGTTCTCTTCTTGTGTAAGTTATTGATTCACCATTCACAACGCCTCCTGGCGATACAGGTATGGTATCTCCTTGGATTTTCGTTGCCCATCCAGCATAGTATCTCAGTAAGGTTGTACCGTGACCGGCAATTGAATAATGAGCCAGTGCCAAAGGCATACCGTTGTCTAGAACTTCCAACTCTGCCAGCAAGGGCAGACAAGTATCAATATCATCTGCCAACTTGTTCAGTAGCTGGGCTCTGTCATGTGAAGGTATTTTGGACCATTCACCAGTAAGTGCTTTTCTGGCTGCAGAGACCGCTAAGGAAATATCGTCTTCATTTCCAGAATCCACTTCTGCAATCTTTGCTTCCGTTCCAGGATCAAAAACTGGAATTTTCTCCCCTGAAGTTGACGATACCCATTCTCCATCAATCAATAACTGGTGGTTGGATGCTAAAAAATTTTTTGCTTCTTCTGAAATTTTAATGTGCTCTAAATTTGCCATAGACAACCTTTGTTGTGTTTAATTGATAACCAATACATCTATTTGTTGCGAACTATAGTTTACTACAATGAAACCCGATTGATATCTCCCTTCCTGCTTACAAACTAGGATATTTGTTTTCACCCATTATGACTAGTATGCTTTTCAAGCAGGCCTCAAAGAATGATCATAGAAAAAACACTCAATTTACTAAACAGATTTGAAAAAGGAATTACCTTCCTTGCCTTTGCGGTTCTTGTCTGCGTGATGTTCACTGATGTCGCAGTCAGAGAAATTACCGGTACCGGTTTACACTGGTCAAGACAACTCGGAGTTTATGCAAATTTATTTGTGGTTATGTTTGGCCTAGGTGTTGCCTCATCTAAAGGTGCCCATTTGAGACCAAAATTTGCAGACCACTGGCTTCCGAAATCATGGGATCCATTCTTAACCAGAATACAAGAGGCCATTATGTCTCTGTTTTGTTTGCTGTTTGCCATCGTTGCCTTTCAAGTTGTTGTCGAAACCTACAATGATGCTGTTCAGTCACTAGTCCTTAGAGTTGTTGTTTGGCCCTTCCAGGCAGTTATACCCATTGCTTTCTTGCTGACCTCAATCCGACACTTATTTTACACCATTGATCCATCTCAAAGACCATCTACAGAACATGAAAGAGCGGACGAAAAAGCAAACGGTGACGGCTCGTGACAGCTGCTCTTTTACCCGTAATTATTATTCTACTTTTTGTATTACGACAAAATCTAATTGTGGTTTTAGGTGTTGCAACTGCATACGCTTATTGGGCGTTTGGAGACGGCGTCATAAGTAACATCGTAGTAGATGCATGGGATGCCGCAAACAAAGATATTCTGCTTTCCATACCTTTATTCATTCTTGCTGGAAACATTATGTCGAGGGGAGGCATGGCAGCAAGATTGATTCATCTGATGAAATCCTTAACAGCACCGATTCCTGGCGGCCTAGCTATAGCTACCATCCTTTCTTGTGCCGCATTTGCAGCCGTTTCTGGATCTGGAATGGTAACTCTGCTGGCTATAGGAACATTAATGTACCCTGCATTGATAAACGCAGGATACCCAAAAAGTTTCGCTATCGGAGCACTCTGCGCTGCTGGTACTTTGGGCATTGTAATTCCACCGAGTATTCCGCTGATACTCTATGGGATTATGACCCAAACATCCATTGCAGATCTATTTATTGCTGGAATTGGTCCTGCTTTAGTTCTTACCTTTTTAATGCTTAGCTACGCCATAATACAAAATTTTGGTCACAGAGAAGGCAACTGGGATTTTTCGTATGTGCTAAGGTCTTTGAAAAATGGCGTGTGGGCTCTGCTGATGCCCATCATAATTTTAGGGGGTATTTATACCGGGTATTTTACTGCCACAGAATCAGCAGCTGTTGCTGTTGTTTATTCTATAATTGTCGAGATATTCATCCATAAAGAAATGAAGTGGGACGTTCTTTATGAAGTGATTTCTGAGACTACGAAACTCCTGGGTTCTTTGTTCCCCGTCCTGATGATTGCATTGAGTCTCAATGTTTTTTTAACGTACGAAGAAGTCCCTCAAAATTTAGTCATTTGGCTCAGTCAAAGAATTGATAACCCAGTGAGTGCATTGTTAGGCATCAATCTCTTTCTGTTGGTTATTGGCTGTTTAGTAGATATAGGTTCAGCCATCCTAATTTTGGCACCTATGCTTGGGCCTATTGCATACTCTCAAGGCATTGATCCAATTCATTTTGGCATTATCATGGTTATGAACTTGGAAATAGGCTACTTAACGCCGCCATTGGGATTAAATATAATCATTGCTATGAGTATCTTTAAAGAGAAATTTTGGACAGTGTGTAAATCTACCATCCCATTTTTATTGATCATGCTGTTAGGTTTAATGATTGTTTCTTTTATTCCTACAATTTCATTATTTTTAATCAATTAAAGCATTGAGCTCAACATAAATATCGTTAGAATATTCAAACAAAAGACTTTAATAGCTTAGGAGAAAATTATGACCATTGCTGTAGGCGAACAGATACCACAAATTAATTTTACCACCATGACTGATGAAGGCCCCAAACCGGTGACCCCGTCGGAGTTATTTACAGGGAAAAAAGTTGCTTTGTTCTCCGTCCCAGGTGCGTTCACTCCCACCTGCTCATTGAAACATTTACCGGGTTTTGTTCAACAAAGCGAAAAGCTCCAAGAAAAGGGTATAGATACTGTTTGTTGCATGTCTGTCAATGATGTTTTTGTTATGGATGCTTGGGGGAAAAGCCAGGGTGCGGAAGGCAAAGTCTTGATGCTTGCAGATGGCAATGGAGACTTCACCAAAGCAATGGGCTTGGAGTTGGACGCCTCCGGTTTTGGAATGGGTACGCGAGCCCAACGTTTTTCATTGATTGCTAACAATGGTGTAGTTGAAATACTTAACGTTGAATCCGGTGGAGAATTTAGAGTAAGTAGCGTCGAGTATATGCTGGAACAACTCTAATTATTTAAAATTAGACAGAAAATACCAATATGTCCGGACAAGATATAGCTGTCATCGTGCATTTGTTGCTCTTTGCCTACTGGTTGGGGGGAGACATAGGTGTCTTTTATTCAAGTGGATTTGCCACAAATCAGAAATTATCAAGGGAAGCTAGGCAAATTGCTGGGAAAATAATGCTGAACTTGGATCTGATTCCCAGACTCTGTTTGAGTTTAATGCTAACTGTGGGTGGAATTCTTACAGAGTATTACGGTATTGAACACCCAACTTGGCAATATGTAGGGATTATTTTACTCGGACCCGTATGGTTCAGTGCATTGGTCTATATACATTTTAATGAAGGCACTGACTTGGTGAAGAAGATGACCAAGATTGATTACGTGTTTAGATGGATTATGGTCTTCACTATCATTGCTTCCGTTGCATACGGTTTTCTTTTTGATCGACTGGATTCAGAGCCGTGGATAGGGGCAAAACTCATCCTTTTCGCAGCTCTTATTTTTTGTGGAATTATGATTCGAAAAAACATAGGTGGTTTCATTAAAGGGATCCATAATATCGTCAACGACAACATCAATGATGCCGACGATGAAGCTATGGTCCAAAGCTTATCCAAAGCAAGAGTGTTTGTAATTATGATCTGGATTCTCCTCTTGGTAGAGGTAGGAATTGGCGTGGTCAAACCTGGCAGTGTAACGCTTAATTCACCACCAGCAGTTCAAACTGAAACTCTGGAATGACCAGAAAGGTTAGGCGGTATTTTTTCTCTTTCCACTTAACACCATAAAATAACTCAGCCCACACAGAATAGTTGATGCACTGACTATCAAAGCAATTGGCAATAAACGGCCATCAAATACGAGTCCTGAGAGGACACTAAACATACCTCCGATTACCAAACCAAGAGCGCTTGATAACCCAGAACTGGAGCCTGCTATTTCAGGTCTTGCACTTACTGCTTGAGCTAAGGACATAGGAACAATATAACCGTGTGCAAAAAACATAATGACCAAGGGAACAATTACACTGATCAGTGTTACATCAAAAACCTTAACTAGGGAGTAAAATAAAAGTCCTGCAATCACGTTAAGCAGCACACCAAACAATAAAACCTTCATAAGCCCATACTTTGAAGATAAAGTACCTGCCATGAATGCGCTAACCGTATACAAAATTGTCAAACAACTCCAGATAAACCCAAAACCTGCCGAATCAATTCCTAGGTCGTTATAAAAAACAGTGGAAGCCACAGCTAATATTGCAAAGAAAGCTCCCGTGGTAAATGCATAAATCAAAGACGAGCCAACAAAGACTTTTGAACCAAGTAAATACCTATATTTATCTGACCAAGGCTCTTTGCTTGTGGATTCAACCAATGCGGCATTTCTTGTCTCGGGCAGCAGCAACAAAATTGCTGTTAAGACCAGAATACCAATTGCTGCAGTAATAATAAAAATACCATTTGGGTTGCCAAAAATTTGATAGCCAATGCCCCCAATCACCGGTGCAATCATCGGCGAGATTCCCATGATTGCAGTAACCCTTGACAGGGATCTTGCAGTCTCACTTGCATTACTTACGTCTCTGATCATTGCTCTTGCCATAACACTGCCAACACTGGCACCTATACCTTGGATTACTCTCCAAAAAATTAAGGAGTTGAGACTGTCTGTTGTTGAACAAAAAATCGATGCAATCACAAACAAAATAAGCCCTGATATAAGCACTGGGCGCCTGCCAATTTTATCTGACAAGAAGCCAACGAGTGGCATTGAACTTGCTAGTCCCAATAGATACGCTGAAATTATAAACTGCACAGTGGAGTAGGGCGCCTGATACAACTGGGCAAAACTTTCAATTGTTGGGATAGCAATCGCCATGCCAAATGGGGAAATACCGCTGGCAACACCTAGCAAAAGGTTAGAAGGCTTCTTTGCTCGCATGAATGATTAGCCGAGCTTAGCTAGAAATTCTGGAATAAATTCAAATAAGTCTGCAACAATGCCGAAATCGGCTATTTCAAAAATGGGAGCATCTGCATCTTTATTGACCGCAACAATGGTCCCTGCGTCTTTAATCCCTGCCAAATGCTGGATCGCACCAGAAATGCCAAAAGCAATATAAAGATCTGGGGAAATAATTTTTCCAGTTTGACCAACCTGCATATCGTTGGGAACGTAACCTGCGTCGACTGCTGCACGTGATGCCCCAACAGCCGCACCCAGTTTATCGGCAAGACTATACAAAAGCTCAAAATTCTCAGAACTGCCAAACGCCCTGCCTCCAGAGACAACAACAGAAGCAGCTTGAAGGTCTGGACGTTCCGTTGCCTCAGATTCAATACGCAAAAATCTTGTGTGTGATGGAAGTTCAATTTCAGGAAGTTCGATGTTCTTTATCGTTGCTTGGTTATTCGTTTCGACCTCTTTGTAAGACGCTAATCTAACTGTTGCTGCAATTTTTACATTGTCTTGAATTTCTATGGTTTGAATTGCATTGCCAGCGTAGATAGGTCTTTTAAATATTCTAGGAGCAACCACATTCATTATGTCGGTAATTTGTCCGACATCCAATGCCGCAGCAATCCTTGGCATTAGATCACGACCAAATGTTGTGGATGGACACAATACACAGTCATAATCTTGAGCGATTTTAGCAATCACTGGCGACATGACGGCAGCAATTTGATGTTCAAATATTTCATTTCCCATATACAACACAGAATCAACGTTTTGAAATCTAGCAGCCTGTTCTGCCAGAACTGAATTATTTCCCATTACCAATAGATCGGACCCGAGTGATGTCAACTCAGCAACACACGACAAGGTCTTGGAAGTGCTGGGATTAATAGCGCCATCGTTGTGTTCTGCAACAACTAAAACTCTCATATCAGCATCCATATTAATTAATCAACTAAGCCTTTTGCTTTAAGCGCGTCAAACAATTCACCGGCATCGCTGAGCCTAATTCCGCTGTCTCTCGGTGGTGGTGCGGTAACACTAATTACCTTAAAGAATGGATCCATAGAAATTTTAAGATCATTGGGATTGATTACGTCCAATGATTTCTTTTTAGCTTTCATAATGTCGGGCAATTTCACGTACCTAGGATCATTCAATCGAAGATCAACGGTTACGATTGCAGGTAAATCGATCTCCAAAGTCTCAAGACCCTGATCCACTTCACGAGTTACTTCCAGAGAATTGCTGCCAACACTGAGTTTTGACGCATAGGTTGCCTGCGAATAAGAACACAATTCAGCAAGCATTTGTCCTGTCTGATTACAATCATCATCAATTGCCTGCTTGCCCAACAATATGAGCTCGGGTTGTTCTTGTTGAACAATTTGATGCAGTAACTTGGCTACCGTAAGCGGTTCGGTATTTTCTGAATGCTCGACCAATATTGCACGATCAGCGCCCATAGCAAGTCCAGTTCTCAGTTGTTGTTGACAATCTTCTGGACCAACGGAAATAATTATTACTTCGTTTGCTTGTCCGCTTTCTTTGATTCGCAAAGCTTCTTCGAGAGCTATTTCGTCAAAAGGATTTATACTCATCTTCACGCCCTCTGTAACCACGTCTGTTTCATCAGGTTTGATCCGGATTTTAACGTTGTAATCAACAACTCTTTTTAGGCAGACTAGAATTTTTTCCATAGAAATTTATTCGTGTAATTTTGTTTTTTACTGTCCAAGGATTATATAATTTAAAAAGTGGTATTCTGACTTAAATAAATAATATTTTACAGTAGATTTGAAAATATACTCATGAGTTCCTTTCGCAACAACCTATACCTTATTGCACTGCTGCAACCACTTATTCTAATCACCAGTTGTGGACAAGAAGCAGAATTAAGCAACAAAAATACACCAAGATACACAATGATGGAAGGGTCCAGTTGTTTTAACCAAAGGGATATCTCAGATTATATGGTACTTGATCGCGGCAATTTGATTGTCTACGGCAGACCACGAACGAAGTCTTATCACATTCAAATCAGCCCACCTGCATCTTCCATAAGAGGCTCGGATTCAATCAGCTTTAGATCAATGAGCGGACGNNNNAATTAAATGAGACAGCGCATTACAATTTACTGGTTCGTTTTGGTAAAGCAGAACCCGTTGAACAAGTGGAGCCAGAAAACGATTCATCGCCTGAAATACAAAGAGAATTGAGTGAGGGTGAAAACCAAGAAAAAGAAGTCAACAGTGAATAAAGATAGCATCTTGCAAAAAGACCATGAGACCGTAATTGGAAAAATCATTTACCTCAGTGAAAAAAAAGACCGCAAAGGACAAGAAAGGGGCAGGGAATATTTTATTATCAACAAACACTCCAATGGCCATCGAAAAATTGTTGCTCATTGTGAAATAGATGACCGTCCTGCTGTAATGCGAGATATTACATATTCATTGGATGAAAATTGGCTACCTCAGGATTGTTTTGTCAGGATATCAGTCAACGATAAATTTGTGGGCACAGGGTGGTTTAATTTTGATGATACATACGCAGAATGTGAAGTGGTTACATCGCCGGAAGGAAGAGTAAGTCAGAAGATGCCAACTGATGGCCGGTTAAAAACATTTCAAAATCATGCAATCGCTTGCGATGCTTGGCATTTACGATTGTACGATCGCACCAAAAATAAAGGACCGCAAAATATTGGAGAAATGATATTGTCCTCACCAGATCATCGGGGTGCAACCGGTCCCATGCTATTCTCAATTACTGCAACCATCGATTTTGTTGGCGAAGAAACCGTTACCGTTAAAGCAGGAACTTTTGATGCTCTTCACTTTCAGTTTGTTGGAACTCCAGGTCTTCCAGAAGAACACCCTCCATACGATGTTTGGTGTACAAATGACGGTGAGTATTTATTTTTAAAAGGCGCCGTTGGTGGTTACATGCAAACCTATTACGAGCTCGTCGAACTAAGTAAGTCTTGATGTTAAAGTGCTGCTTGGATTATTAAAGACCAGATATCTAGCCAGATAGTTAATTTTTAAAAAAACCAATTAGGATATAAGAATGATTGAAAAATTTAAAAACTGGTGGAAATGGGATTCTGAGCTTGAGAAAAATAGTGCAGACAACCCAGTAACCGCGCTGACAGAACAACAACGAAGAAACGCAGGACCCTTATTGGCCCTGGCATTTGGTTGGGGCTTCTTGGTCACTGGCTTATTTACCGGTGGGTTGTTAGGCAATGGCCTGCCTTTCTGGCCTGATATAGTGTTGGCATCATTCTTCGGCAATCTTGTCAATTTTATTATCGGTGCATTTGTGGGCTATATTGGCTACAAAACAGCATGCAACAGCGGTCTCCTTTACCGTTATGTATATGGCAATGCTGGGGCATACATACCAGTTGTGTTCATCTCAATTCTGCTCATTGGCTGGCAAGGAATCGTGGTAGGTGCTTTCGGTGCAACCTGGACAACTGCGCTCCATCCTGAGCTTCCAGCTTCTGAAATCTTTTCCTCAACAACATTCTATATTGCTGCTGTTCTTGCAGGAATTTTATACACGGCTACAACTTATTTCGGAGTAAAAGGATTGGAAAAAGTCAGCATTCCGTCGGTAGCTGTTTTAGTCTTTGTCGGTTTATATGCTATTTATTTGAACGTAGAACAAGCCGGAGGATTTTCAACCTTCCAAGCCCTTTCTGCTGAATTGGCTGCAAAAAATCCACTCACCACCGTTGAAGCAATTAATTTGGTAATTGGTTCATGGATTGTCGGTGCTGTGGTGATGCCCGAATACACGCGCTTTGCTAAAAAAACTTGGGTGGCCATTGCTATACCCTTCATCGTACTTATTATTGCCCAGTGGTTTTTGCAAATAGTAGGGGCACTCGGTGGAATAGTTTCTGGCGATTTTATGTTTACAACCTACTTAATGAACCAAGGAATAATCATTGCTTGGATAGGAATCATTGGAATGACCACTGGTGACGCAAATCTATATCTGCCCGTCATTCAAACCTCAAGTATTTTCAAAAGACCCAAACATGTTATGACTGTGATTTGTGGGACCTTAGGTACTATTCTTGGGTTGGGCCTGTATCAGAATTTTATGGAATGGATTAATTTACTTGCGAGTATTGTTCCTCCTTTAATTGGACCCGTAATTGTAGAGTATTACATGATTGATCGAGCAAAGTTTCATTCAGGGCATTTCAACAATATTGCAAAATGGAATCCTGCAGCCTTTGTAGCTTACATACTAGGTGCTGCTAGTACTTTCTATTCCCCAGATTGGGGGACACCCTCATTGATTGGGCTTTTGGTATCGATGCTTGTTTATTTGATTCTTAGGGTGAGCTTGAAATCAAAGATCTAATCTTCAAAGTATTTTCTTTTTTTTACTAAGCCCTGGAAATCAGGGTCTCTCTTCTCAGTCTTAGATTTGAAAGCTTCCATCATATCGTCGGAAAAATTCATAGCAGAATTCCAAAGTGCAGCGTAATTAAGAGACTCTTCAACAGTATGATCACGATTGTAATTAAGTATTTCTTTAGCGCCTGTTACCGCCAGTGGAGCTTTATCAGCTATTTCACGAGCTACATTCAGGGCGTGATCAATGACTGTTTCATGTGTATCAAAAACTGCATTAATAAGCCCATACCTCAATGCTTCATCTGCGGAAAATCTCCTGCCCGTATAGGCGAGTTCCCTGACAATGCCTTCTGGGATTAAATAAGGAAGTCTTTGTAAGGTTCCTACATCAGCAGCCATGCCAATATTAATTTCTTGTATGCAAAAAAAGGCATCTTTAGCAGCATACCTAATATCACATGCGGTGACTAAATCAACTGCACCACCTATGCAAGCACCTTGAATGGCAGCAATCACAGGCATTCTAGCTTTTTCTAGACAGCTAATAGTGTATTGCAACTCACGCGTCATTCTAAACTGAGCTTCACTTCTCCTGCCTTGACTAACTTTTTTAGCATCAGTGCCATGCATTTCACCATCGTCTTGGAAATTAGCAAGATCCATGCCGGCACAAAAATGCTTACCTTGGGATGAAAGCACAATGACTCTTGCCTCAGCTGCATCTGATATTTTATCGATTAATTCTGGTAATTCAGACCAAAAAGCCTTTGTCATTGTATTAAAATCATCCCCCCTGCACATAGTGACATGTGCTACATGATCTCTGAGATCATATTCAAAACAACTGTAGGTCATAATATTCTCCCTTTATTTTACCGTTAAGCTTAGCTTGAAAAGATGAGATCTCTAGTCTCAAGAATCGGGGGTTCACGAAGCATTGTACCCAATACATTCAGGTCTCCTCTTTCTTGTCGCCATTTCATATATTCTTGCTGATTTTCAGTTGATGCCCACGATTCGTATAGTAGAAAAGTATGGTTTTCTGAATCACCACAAGCATAGATGCCTTCACAACCTTCAAATACAGATGTATCGATTAAGATGTTTTTTAGCAAAGAACCCAATTCATCATAAGAATCAGGTTTTGCTTTTAGTGTTAGTAGAACTATTACTGACATATGATTCTCCTAAAATAAGTGTATCTATTCTTCTATAAGTTCAATCCATTCACCAGCAGGGCCGATGGTGACACCAACTTTTCTACCATTGTAGGGAAAATTTTGGATTGATTGAGGGGGTCTACGCCACTTGATGTCAAAATTGTCCAAAGAATCAACAAGGAAAGAAACAACCGATGTTGATGATGGAAGATGGTTGACTGCTCGTTTTCGCGGTACAACAACCGATGGGTATTCATCAAGTTCAATCAAGAAATCTTGTTCAAAGCTCACTAACGCCAGCGGGTAAACTGTATCTTCTGGTAAGTTGTTAAGGCGTGATATGACGCCAATTGTCCAATCCGAGGCTTCTGTAACTGGCATATTTAGTTTCTGACTGTAAAAATCTTGCAGTGCTTTCATGGAAGGGCCTCCCACAACCATGATAAAGACACGATCTACATACGACTGTGCACTGCCTAAATTAAATCCAGACCCTCCAGGAATAATCCTCGTTAAGTAAATGATTTCATTGGATGGGCCCAGTACTTGCATTGCTCGAGGCGCATCTGGAGTGGGATATAAATCATAGGGCTGACCAATGATATTAAAGCTTGAATTAGACAATTGTACTGCCAATGCGTCAGGGTCTTCTACCAGAATCTCGGTGGAGTTCCAACCATGGGTACCCATAGGCCTATAATTTGTCATCGACTTATCTTCAATAAAACGTAGATACACTTCTTCACCACTTTTTGGTTGCATGATCACGTATGGGTGCTTGTTCATGCCTCTCGCGCCCCATACTGATCCCAAAGAACGATCAATCTGTCCTTCCTCGAGCACTTGGTAACCCAAGTAACTGTCATATGCTTCTTCAACGGCATTTAAATTGGTTACCAGCATCGTAACCATGACGATCGATTTCAACATCAAGAACCCCTATCTATATTTCAACAGAGCAACAAATTACTTTCCTGTGTGTATAGAATACTGTATGTTTCATTCAAGTTAAAAAGAATCTATCACCGATGGTCAATGTTCTCCCCACAAACCCTTTAACCTATCGTTGGATAATTTTAGCGGTCTCTTTTTTGCTAATCACAGTTACCAATGGGCTCACCCTTGGTGGACTGTATGTTTTCGAAGAAGAGATTATGAACTCCCTGAGCCAGATGACAGGGGAGGATGTCCTTAGGGCTGACTTGAAACTAAGAGATGCAATTACTCTCTGGTCAACAGCCGTTTTTGGTTTCTTTGCTGGGGTTGCTGCAGATAAAATTGGCGTCAGGAAATTAATGGTTTCAGGACTGCTGATCCTTTCAGCTTGTTTTTGGCAATACAGCCAAGCAGAATCCTTGAATCAGATGTATATCATCCATATTTTCATGGGTTTTGTGCTCTGCATTTCAGGAATGCTTGTGAATGTCATTCTAATCTCCAGATGGTTTAATAACCAAAGAGGACTGGCGATAGGAATTCTCCTTGCAGGCACCAGTACTGGAAATGGATTATTCCCTCAGCTCAACACCTGGTTATTGTCCCTAGGTGACTGGAGGGAAGTCATGACCTGGTTGAGCTTGGTGCCTTTGTTCCTCATCCCTTTTTTATTATTAGTAGTAAAAAATGGACCTGAAGATTTACAAAAAGCTGAAAACGAAGTTTCCAATAAAAGTTTTGATGCAAGCAACCAAAAGGGTGGATTTACTTTACAACAAGCACTCAAGAGTAAAAATTTCTGGCTTTTATCATTGATGGCTTTCTGTACTTTTTATGCCATCTTGGCTATGACAGGGCATGTTTTTTTACTATTAAGAGAAGAAAACTATGTACCGCAGGTAGCGGCAACTGGTGTTTCGTTAATATTCATTGGTGGTTTTATCGGCAAAATCACAAGC
>LWDU01032538.1_pt1 | contig 58665 bp, 54 predicted proteins | sample 727161 | NCBI WGS metagenome assembly LWDU01 (sample SAMN04566230, study PRJNA314399) | hydrothermal vent metagenome | isolation source: deep sea hydrothermal plume seawater | place: Mexico: Gulf of California, Guaymas Basin | collected 2004-07-11
TTCTGGATCTACGGCGTCGAGCTAACTGAGGCGGAACAGAACGCGGCCCCCGTCATCGACGCGCTCAACGTTGCCGGCGGTGACGAAGGCGAGGAGCTATCGTTCAGCGTCTCCGCACACGATGACGATGACGACGACCTGACCTACAGTTGGGACTTCGGCGACGGCGAGACTGCCAGCGGCGAGAACGTCAAGCACACCTGGGCTGACGACGACACCTATAACGTGACGGTCACTGTGAGCGACGGCGAGGCGGAGGACAGCGAAAGCGCGACCGTCTCCGTCACCAACGTTGCGCCGACGCTCTCGGTCGATGGAGCCAGCTCCGGCCAGGAGGCGCAGGCGCGCACTTTCGAGGCTGACACGAGCGACGTCGAGGCCGACACCGTCAGCGTGACGTGGGATTTCGGCGACGGTGAGACTGGCAGCGGCGATGAGGTGACCTACGCTTGGACCGATGACGGCACCTACACCGTAACAGTCACCGCCTCCGACGAGGATGGTGGCGAGACGACCGAGACATTCAACATCAGCATCAGCAACCGCGCACCGACCCTGCAGGTCTCCGCGTCGGCGCCCAGCGGCGACGAGGGCGACTCGTTCGCGTTCAGCGCTGCCACGAGCGACGTTACCGATGACACCGTCAGCGTGACGTGGGACTTCGGCGACGGACAGACTGCGAATGGTCTGGCGGTGACGCACACCTTTACTGACGACGGCACCTTCGTGGTCGAGGTCATCGCCTCCGACGAGGATGGCGGCGTTACCAGCGAGAAGGTCTTCATCACCATTGCCAACGTCGCGCCGACGCTGACCAACCTGCAGCTGCCCTCAAGCGTTAAGCAGGGCGAGCCGACCACCGTCAGCATTGAGGCGACCGACCCCGGTGACGATGAGGTCACTATCACCTGGGTTATGGGAGACGGCACGACCTATGAAGGCGGAACCATAACCCACACCTACAGCAAGTCTGGCACCTACACCGTCACGGTCTGCGCGACCGATGATGACGGCGGTGAAGACTGCCAGCAGGCGACCATCCCCATCGAGCTGCTCGAGCAACTGGAAGAAGAGGGTGGATTGTTGCCCGGATTCAGCCTGCTGAGTGCGATGGCGATGCTTGGCCTTCTGGCGGTTTTCCGTCGTCGCTAGGCTTCGAATCCCTGCTCTTGTAGCTCTTTCCGCACCAGCCTAGCCCTCATAACCGCGCCAGCGACTGCCCCGGCATGCTCGCGCGACTGCCGACCGGGTGCCCCAGTCTTGATGAACTGCTCGGCGGCGGAGTCGAAGCGGGCGCGCTGACGCTGGTCTACGGCGAGCCGGGGAGTGGCAAGACCAGCCTAGCGCTGCAATTGTCGCGTGAAGTGCTCGCCAGCGGTGGCAAGTCGGTGCTGTTCATCGACACCGAAGGGCTCTCGGCAGAACGGCTGGAGCAGGTGTGTGGCGGCGAAGCGCCTGACGGTCTGTCCATCGCGGCGCCGGTCGACCAGGCCGAACTGCTCGAGCTGCTCAAAAGCCGGGATAATCCGCCGGCGCTGCTTATCATCGATACCGTAAACGCATACGCGCGGCTGGAGTATGCGATCGACAAGGAGAAGTGCGAGCGGGTCTTCACGCTCATGATGATTGGTCTGCACAACCTTGCGACGCGGCATGATCTCCCGGGCAGGTCTACGAGCGCGATGGTGAAGTCGGTCCCTACTACGGCAAGTCGCTGGTCCACATGGCCAAGACGCTGCTCCACCTGGAAAAGGCGCACGCGCCCGGACTGCGGCACGCGCGCCTCAAGAAGCACCGCTCACTGCCCGAAGGCGTCGCCGATTTCCTGCTGACCAGCAACGGGCTCGAGTAGTCGGCGCCGTCGCCGTGCGGCGATTGCCATCGCGCTGAGCGCGACCGGCAGGCCGGGGCCGGGTAGCTCTTCGAGTTTCTGCTGCCATCCCGCCTTCGAGTCACTGGCGTTGCCGTCGGGGTCGGTAGTGTTGTCGCCGTTTCCGTCGCCGCTGCCCGGACCGGGCGACGGCGCCTTCGAAATCCAGAACTGGTCGGCGACCGCGCCGTCGGAGTTGCGGATGAAGCTGAAGTGCAGCTCGCCTTGCGGGGTAACTTCGAAGACCGAGTAACCGTAGGATGCCTCGCGGTAGGCGGACCAAGCGGGCTGTGGTTCTTCGAACTCGTCGTAGAGCGAGCGGCCACCGGTGCCGACGACGACATGGATGGGTGCGCCGGGGTTGCGGTACGGTTCCGTCGCGCTGGAAGTAGAATTTGAGAGAGGTTCTTCCTGGAAGACGGGGTAGCTGCGTTCGTAGCTGTGGTCGTGCCCCCAGACAGCGAGGTCGACGCCGTAATCGTAGAGCAGTTCTTCCATCGCGTCACGGAAATCGACTTCGCTGCCGTGTGCCGAGTTGGAGCTGTACATCGGCCGGTGCGCGAACACCACCAGCCACGGCGTCGCTTGGCGGTCCACCTCTTGGAGTTCGCTCTCCAGCCAGTTGTACTGCTGGCTGCCGGGCCCGTAGTCGTGCTCCGACGACAGGGATATAAAGTGAATCCCCTCGAAACTGAAGCTGTACCAGAACGGGTTCGACCCTGACGTGTAGAACCGCGTTTCATACGCGTCGAACTCGTAGTAGGCCTCATCCTCGTGGTTGCCGGGAGCATACATGTGCGGCACCGTTGCCGCCAGCGGCTGGATCTGGTTCTGGTAATCATCCCAGAGGGACTGGTCCGCTACGCCCCCCGAGCCGACGTCGTTAGCGTACGATATGTCGCCGGCGTGGATGACCAGGTCCAAGCTCGCGGCGCGCATTTTCTGCGTTGTCGCTTCGGCGTCAGAGGAAATTCCATGGTCAGCGATGGCGCCGATACGCACCGGGCGGCTGCCCTGCGGCACGGTCACGAAGCTGGCGACGTCGCTCCACTCGCCGTCGCCGCCGACGCGGTAGTGGTAAGTGTTGTTGGGAGCGAGGCCAGCCAGCTCGACGGTATGGACGCAGGTGGTCCAGTCGTACATCTCCCATGAGCCGCTTGCGGAGAGGTTGAGGCTATCCGGGTCGGGGCCGTATTCGATGTCGCTGGCCGACGAGCAGAGCAGCGTCGTGGCTTCAGCGGTGCCCCACTGCACAATCATTCCGTCGCCCAAGGCATTTGTCGCCAGATGCACCTGCTCGGGCGGCTCGCCCGCCGTGGCTGGCGCCAGCCAGAGCAACAGCACAGCTAGCAAAATCAACTGTCGCATCGCGCCCCACCAGCCGCGGGCGCAAATACGGTTTCCCGCGTCAAACCCTTTATCTCCGGGCCAATAGCGGGAGCATGTCGGACTACGACGATTTCATCGCTCGCGTGGAGGAGCTCTCGACTATCGAGAGCATCGGCGGGCTGCTCGGCTGGGACCAGGAAACCATGATGCCGCTGAAGGGCGGGAAGCTGCGTGCCGAGTCGCTGGCGCTCCTGTCGGGGCTGGCGCATTCGCGGTTGGTCGACCCGGCGATGGGCGAGCTGCTTGTGAAGCTCGAGGACGCCAATCTCGACGAGGGAGAGGCGGCCAACGTGCGCGAGGTGCGCCATGCGTGGGAAAAGGCGACGAAGCTGCCGGCCGAGCTGGTCGAGGAAATCGCGCGGCACAAGTCGCTGGCGCTGCAGGTGTGGCAGGAGGCGCGCGCGGAGGACGACTTCGCGAAGTTCCAGCCGGCGCTCGAGAAGATGGTCGAGCTGCAATGCCGGGCGGCAGAGCACTACGGCTACGACGACAACATCTACGACGCGATGCTCGACAACTACGAGCCGGGGATGACGGTCGCGCAGCTCGACCCACTCTTTGCTGGGCTGCGCGAGGAAATCGTCCCGCTGGTGAAGGCCATCGGCCGCTGCGACCAGCCCGATATGTCGTTCATGGAGCGCGGGCCGTTCCCCGAGGCGGGGCAGCGCGAGTTCTCGCTGCGCGTCGCCGCTGCCATCGGGTTCGACTTCGATGCGGGGCGCATGGATACGTCGACGCACCCCTTCTGCTCCGGCGCTGGCCCGCGCGACGTGCGGTTCACGACACGCTACGACGAGTCATTCCCCTTCGGCTGCCTCTACGGCGTGATGCACGAGACCGGTCACGGGCTCTACGAGCAGGGGCTGCTTGTGGAGCACGAGGGCACCCCGCTCGGCAAGGCTGTGTCGCTCGGAGTGCACGAGTCGCAGTCGCGGCTGTGGGAGAACCTGGTTGGCCGCAGCCGCGAGTTCTGGGAACACTGGCTGCCCGATTTCCGCGAGACGTTCCCCCACGTTGGCGACCTTGACCTCGACACAATCCACCGCGCGGTGAACCGCGTCCACCCGTCGCTGATTCGGGTCGAGGCTGACGAAGCCACATACAACCTGCACATCATGCTGCGCTACGAAGTCGAAAAGGCGCTGGTCAACGGCGAAGTCCCGGTAGGTGACCTACCGCAGTTCTGGAACTCGCGCATGGAGAAATACCTCGGCATAACCCCGCCGAACGATACGCAGGGCGTCCTGCAGGACATCCACTGGAGCATGGGCGCTATCGGCTATTTCCCGACCTACACCCTTGGAAATCTCTACGCGGCGCAGCTGTGGGAAGCGACGCTGCATGACCTGCCCGACTTGCCGCAGCAGATTGCCGCCGGGAAAACCGCGCCGCTGCTGGAATGGATGCGCAGCCACATCCACGTGCATGGCAGTCGCTGGGAGCCAGAGGAGCTGGTGCAGCGCGCCAGCGGCGTGGAGCCCGGTGCAGAGGCTTTCGTGCGCTACCTGAAGGGGAAGTTCGGGGCGCTCTACGGGCTGGCCTGACGCCTCTGCCGCCAGCGCGCCAGCACCAGCAGCAGGGCGAGCGACAGTGCGACAGCGGCAGCCTTCACGGATTTTGAAGAGGGGGTGCGCTATAGAATTTTCGCGAGCAAGGCCGGTTCAGTCGTCTTTGCCCGTAAATATGGTAGCCCCGCCAGGATTCGAACCTGGGTCACAGGCTCCAAAGGCCTGCATGCTGGACCGCTACACCACGGGGCTGCCTGCCGTCGAGCAGGCGCAGGTTATAGAAGCGCTCCCGCGCAACCATTAAAACTCGCAGTCTGCGTGCACGCTAGCAGTCGACATGAGTGAAGCAGTCTCAAAGAGCTCGGTCCAGAAATTTATGGACGCGATTTCCAGCCATTACGAAGGGCTTGGCTATCCGCTGACCTGGAGTGACGCTGAGGATGAAGGCGAGGTGCTGGAAATCCAGTTCAAGTCAGAGTCCGGCTACTTCGTCTCGGCGCGCTTCGTCCCGCGCAAGGACTACGTTGTCCTGAAGGACGAATGGGGCCGCGAACTGAAGTTGCGCCCGACGCGCGGCAACCTGAAGGAGATCAAGGGCTGGTCAGAGTCGCGCGAGTGAGTCGCGCCCGCCGGTAGCCTGCTGCGACCCGCTACTGCGGTAGCCGGCTCATGCTTTCGACACCGGGGCGTGGGATGACCTGCAGGTCCACCACCAGCCCATCGTCGCCAAAGCTGAAGACCCACGGCTCGCACCAGCCGATTTCGGTCTGCATGATTTGCGCCGGGCTGTAGTCGAGCAGCTGCATCACGATGGCGCGAATCGAGTTGCCGTGCGCGCTTACCAGCACGTTGCGGCCGGCCCTGACCTCCGGCATGATGTGGTCGTGCAGGTAGGGAATCGCGCGGTCGGTGGTGTCCGCCAGCGACTCGCCGCCCGGGGGTGCGACGTCGAAGCTACGGCGCCACTGGTGCACCTGCTCTGCCCCGAAGCGCTCGGCTGCCTCAGCCTTGTCCTGCCCGATAAGGTCGCCGTAGTTGCGTTCGTTGAGCGCTAGGTCGTGCTCGACCGGGATGTCCTCTTGCCCGAGGCCGGCGAGCATGATGTCGAGCGTGTTCTGCGCGCGCACCAGCAGTGACGTGAACGCGATGCCGAACTCCATCCCGCGCAGCAGCGGCACCGCCTGCTCCGCTTCGGCGACGCCCTGCGCGTTGAGCGGCACGTCCTTCCAGCCGGTGAACCGGTTCTGGTCGTTGTAGGTTGAGAGCCCGTGACGCACCAGCACAAGTTTTCCTGGAGTCACGTAAATTCCTCCAGCGTCGTTTCCCCCCGTTTAGGGAGTGGCTGTGCAGGTATTCCCAGCCGTTTACGGATTTCGCGCGCCAGCTCGCTCTGCGCGCCATGGACTGTGTAGACCTGCTGCGGCGCGCACGCCTCGACGAAGTTGAGCAGCCCGGTGAAGTCGGCGTGGTCGCTCATCGGGAACCCCGCGTCGACACCGCGCAGCGCCCACGGCGCGAAGGCGCACCAGCCGGAGACGCGCGCGGTGTGCGCGCCGCGCTGCCGCAGCTCGAGCACGACCGCGTCGGGGCGGCGGCCGCTGGTTGCGGTCGATGACGTCACGAGCATCCCCGGCGCGGCGCGCTGCTCGGGCGAGAGCGCCGCGAAGCGGTCGTATTCCAGCGGCACGTCGTACGCGACGTAGATGTCGCACACCTCGCCTACCTCGTCGGAGACCGCGGGGCGCAGTCCGGCGGCGTTGGCGGCCGCGACGACCTCCTGCGCCTTGCCGAGTGTGTATGCCCCCACGATACCGCCGCCGTTGGCCGCGACCGCCAGCATCCACCCCTGTAGGTCGCGCAGTACGCGCTGGCGCGGCGGCAGCACTTGCTCCGGCTTGCCGTAAGTCGCCTCGATTACCAGCGTCTCGCACCGTTGCGGCTCGGCGCGTCCGGCGGTGACGGTGCCATACGGGTTGAAGTCGCCGGTGTAGAGCACGCGTCCGCCGTCGACCGCGACCATTGCGCTGCCGATGACGTGGCCGGCGTCGTAGAATTCAACCTCGATACCGCGTACGGTGAACGGCTCGCGGTAGCCGTGCAGCTGCGCCTTGCGGCTGCCGGTGCGCGCGTGCATCACTTCGGCTGTCGCCGGTGTCATGTGCGTCCGCGGTCGCAGGTGGTCGGAGTGCGCGTGCGTTACCACCCCGTCGGGGCGGCCGCGCGACGGGTCAAGGTAGACCGCCCCCTTGCCGTCGGAGACGCAGATGCCGCCGTGCGCGAAAACCTGCATCACACCTCCCGCAGCGAGAAGCCGTAGCGCGCCGGCTCGCGCCAGCGGTGTCCCGTCGTGTAGCGGCAGAGTGGGCAGCGGAAGCCGATGGCGACGCGGCCACCCGAGAGCGTCGCGTTGTGCACCTTTGCCAGTGGCTCGCGGCAGACCGGGCACGGGACGCCAGGGGCGGCGAACTCGCCGCGGTGGTGGTGGTGCCCCGTAAGGTCATCCCCTTCGCGGACGCGGCGCCAGCGCTTGACGACCGGGTCGTAGCGCATGCCCATCCGCCGAAGGTCGGTATCGTCAGGCTCCGGCGCCGCGCCGACCGAGCGGGTGCGGATGTCCAGCTTGACGCGGCCGGAGTGCACCATCACTCGCCGCATCCGTTCGGCACCGAGTCGGAATTCGCCGTCCTCTTCGTGGAGCCGTGCCAGCACCCGCCGCTGCATTTCGCCCTGCGTCCCGACGTGGCCCGAAGCTTCGAGCGTCGCGACCGCGGCGGCGACGATTTCGCTGTCGGTCGCCTTGCGGAACTCCATCGCGCCCGCAGGCTCCGCCTCCGCTTAAGCGTGGCGGGCGGTGAAGCCCAGCGCGACGCCGTCGACCTCGAAGCGCTCCGCCCGCTTCGGCACCACCTCGCGGTGCAGTTTTGTGTCAGCGGCGCGGGTCTCTGACTGCACCCACTCCCAGTCGGCGGCAGCCAGTTCGGGCGTCCCATCGGGCAGCCACACCTCGAGCGCGATGCGGTCCTCGATTGCCAAATCGAGCGCCTTGCGCTGTGCCTGCACGCGGCGGGTGATTTCGCGCGCCAGCCCCTTCGAGAGCAGCGCGTCGTCGACCGCCATGTCGAGCACCAGCGAAACGCCCGAATCGAGCGTCGCAGCGGCGAAGCCGGGACGCTCGACACGCAGCAGATCGACATCCTCCGGGGCGATGGCGTGGCCGGCCAGCTCCAGCCGGCCGTCCTCGAGCGCAGCGGCGCCCTCCTCAGGGTCAAGCGCTTCAAGCGCCGCCTTGACGGCGGGCAGATCGCCCTTAACCTTCGCGCCGAGCGTGCCGAAATTGGGGCGCAGCTCGACCTGCTGGAACTTCTTCAGCTTCGGCTCGATCGTCAGCGATTCGACGTTCAGCTCCTCCGCCAGCAGCGAATGGAACTGTGCGATGTCGGGGCCGCCTACAATCCAGCCGGCGCGGCACGGCAGCCGCTGCCGCCGCTGCGACTCGGCGCGCACGCGGCGCCCCGCTTCGGCCAGCGCGCGCACCAGCGCCATCTGCTCCTCGAGCGCGACGTCGCGCTCCGCAGGCGCCGGCCAGTCGGCGAGATGGACGCTGCTGCCCGCCAGTGCGTGGTGGATATGGTCGCTCATGTAAGGCGCAATTGGCGCCATCAATCGGCAGACGGTCGCGAGCAATGTGTGCAGCGTATGCTGGCAGGCGGTCTTGTCCTCCGACGGCGCGTCGCTCCAGAGCCGCCGCCGCGACCGCCGCACATACCAGTTGCTGACGTCGTCGACGACAAACTCCTCCAGTAGCCGCGCCGCGCGGTGGAAGCGCCACTGCTCGAAAAGCGCAGTATATTCCTCGACGACGGCAGAGAGCCGCGAGAGCGCCCAGCGGTCGAGCGGCGCCAGTGGGGGCGGCTCCGTGTCCGGGTCGAAATCGTCGAGCGCGGCGTAGTCAGCGTGGAAGCGGTAGGTGTTCCACAACGTCAGGAAGAAGCGTGCGAAGGTTTCGCGCAGCCCTTTGGCGTCAAACCGCAGCTCGGCCCACGGGGCGCCCGCCGTCACCATATACCAGCGCACGGCGTCGGCGCCTTCTCGGTCGAAATGGTCGCCCGGGTTGACGATGTTGCCGCGCGACTTGGACATCTTCTTGCCTTTGTGGTCCAGAATCAGCCCCAGCGACAGGCAGCTACGGTAGCAGGGCGAGTCGAAGACTGTAGTCGCGACCGCCAGCAGCGAATAGAACCAGCCGCGCGTCTGGTCGACCCCCTCGCAGATGTAGTCGACCGGGAAATTCGCCTCGAATTTCCCGTCCTCCGCGAAGGGATAGTGCCATTGCGCGAAGCTGGCGCAGCCCGAGTCGAACCAGCAATCCATCACGAACGGCTCGCGTGCCATCTCGCCGCCGCACTCGCTGCACCGCAGCTTCACCGCGTCGATGTAGGGGCGGTGCAAGTCCTCCGGGACGGTGGCGGCGTCAAGCGCCAGCTCGCGCAGCTCGGCGCGCGAGCCGATGCAGTGCTGGTGGCCGCACTCGCAGCGCCAGACCGGCAGCGGCGTGCCCCAGAACCGCTCGCGGCTGATGGCCCAGTCCTTGACGTTCTCAATCCACTCGCCAAATCGCTTTTCGCCGACCCACGTCGGCGCCCATTCGACCTGCGCGTTGTGCTCCAGCAGGCGCTCCCGCACGGCAGTCATCCGCACGAACCACGAATCCATGGCGTAGTAGAGCAGCGGCTGGTCGGTGCGCCAGCAGTGGGGGTAGTCGTGGGTGTAATCCTCGGTGCGGTAGAGCCGCCCCGTGTTGTCGAGCAGGCCGATAATGTCGCCGTCGCACTCCTTGACGTAACGCCCGTCAAGGTCGGGATGCACGCCCGTCACGAAGCAGCCGTCAGCGCCGACAGTGTGCACTTCGGGCAGTCCGACGGTGCGCCCCAGATTGAAATCGTCCTCGCCATACATGACGGCGGTGTGGACGATACCGGTCCCCTCAGTGGTGGTGACGAAGTCGGCCGCGACGACGGTCCACGCCGTGCCGGAGCCGCCGGCGTCAATCGCGCCGGGAAATAGTGGCTCGTAGCGCCGGCCGACAAGTTCGGAGCCGGGGAATTCCTCCAGCACCTCGGCCTGGTGGCGTAGTGTCGCCTTCAGCAACTCCTTGGCGAGAATAAGCTCGTCGCCCACCGCGGCGCCGCCGGGGCCGGTCCAGCCCTCGGGCGGTGCGGTGACGCGCACGCGGCAGTAGGTGATGTCCGGCCCGACAGCAAGGCCGACGTTGCCCGGCAGCGTCCAGGGCGTTGTGGTCCACGCCAGGATGGACGCGTCGTCGTTGACCAGCCGGAAGCGGGCGTAGAGCGAAGGCTCGCTGACTTCCTTGTAGCCCAGCGCAACCTCGTGGCTGCTGTAACTCGTGCCGGTCTGCGGGCAGTAGGGCAGCACCTTGTAGTCGCGGTAGAGTAGCCCCTTATCGAACATCTGCTTCAGCGACCACCACGTCGATTCGATGTAGTCGTCGTGGAGCGTGACGTAGGGGTCGTCCATGTCGACCCAGAATCCCATGCGCTCGGTCATCTCGCGCCACGCCGACTCGTAGGTCCAGACGGATTCCCGGCAGGCGGTGTTGAACTTCTCGATGCCATAAGCCTCGATTTCGCTGCTCGTCCCCAGCCCGAGCGCTTTCTGCACCTCGATTTCGACTGGCAGCCCGTGGGTGTCCCAGCCGCCTTTGCGCTCGACGTAGCGCCCCTGCATCGCTCGCCAGCGGCAGACCAGGTCCTTGTAGGTCCGCGAGACGACGTGGTGGATACCCGGACGGCCATTGGCAGTCGGTGGCCCCTCCAGGAATACGAACGGCTGCGCCCCCTCGCGCTGTGCCACCTGTCGCGCGAACGTGCCGTCGGCCGCCCAGCGCGCGGCGACCGCCTGTTCGAGCGCTACCGGGTTGTAATCCCCGACGGAGTCGTCTGCCATCGCGTGCGGCAGTTGGCGCCCGCTAAAAAGCCCGCCCGAGTCTTAATCCTTTTATGGCGCCCGCCGTCCGCCGCACCGCGTGCCGGGGTGGCGTAGTTGGTAGCGCGCCGGACTCATAATCCGGAGGTCGCGGGTTCAAACCCCGCCCCCGGCACCATGATTTTTTACAAAAAAGAGAATTATGAATAAAAGTTCTCAAAATGCCTTTGTCTTTCGTCTTTCATCATACCGGCAGTTTCATCCACGAATCTATTTCTATCTTCTCTTTTCTCAAACACCCAAATACAAACACTATCTTTGCTGTGATAAATTGCCTTTAACTCATCATCAACATCACATATTTCTTGAGGTATTTCGGCTTTAATACAAAACATATTCATTCCCACTCGATGGTTCCAGGCGGCTTGTCTGTGACGTCGTAAACTACTCGGTTGATGTCTTCCTTGAGTTCGTTGGTGATGCGGCGCGAGATGCGCTGCTGCACCGCCCATGGCATTTCTGACGCCTGTGCGGTCATCGCATCGAAACTCTGGACCGCCCGCACGGCAATCGTGTGGCCATATGCCCTAACGTCGCCCTGCACGCCGACGGTGCGTACCGGCAGCAGCACCGCGAAATACTGCCACGGCAGCTCCATCTCGCCCGCCTCCGCGGCAGCCTCGAGTTCCTGCTCGACGATATAGCACGCCTGCCGCACCAGCGCGGTGCACTCTCGGGTCGCCTCGCCCATCACCCGCACCGCCAGCCCGGGGCCGGGGAACGGCTGACGCTGCGCGACCGCAACGCCGAGGTGTTCCGCCAGCGCGCGCACCTCGTCCTTGTAGAGCTCGCGCAGCGGCTCGCAGAGTTCCATTTCCATGTCCTCCGGCAGGCCGCCGACGTTGTGGTGCGACTTGATGGTGTCGCGCAGCCCGCCGCCCGACTCAATCCAGTCGGGCGCGATGGTCCCCTGCACCAGCCACTTCGCGTCGAAACCGCGCGCCTCTTCCTCGAAGACGCGTATAAAAAGCTCGCCAATGCGCGTGCGCTTCAGCTCGGGGTCGGTCACTCCCTCCAGCGCCGCGTAGAAACGGTCGCTGGCGTCAACCACGTGGTGGTTGACTTTCATATCAACGAGCATGTGGCCGACCTCCGTCGATTCGTCCTGCCGCATGTAGCCAGTATCAACGTGCACCGCTAGCAGCCGCTCGCCCAGCGCCTGCGACGCGAGCACCGCCGCCGCCATCGAATCGACACCACCCGAGGCGGCGATAATCGCCCGTCCCTGGACCTGCTTCTCGATGGCGGCGACTGCCTCCTTCGCAAATCTGGCGGGGTTGAAGAGGCCCACGCGCGCGCATGCGCCCCACCGCTATAAGGCTGGTTTCAGCGACGGCGGCAGTCTGCATTCCAATGTGAGTAAACAGACAGCGTTGTCACATCGATGACGTTGTTGCAAAAAATATTTGGCACCCTTTTATATACCCTGTATCTACATTCAGACTATGTCGAAAATCACGGCTCTTTTTGCCGCCCTGCTATTCGTCGGCACACTTGCTGGCGCAGTTGTTACAGAAGGTGAGGCTGAAGGCGAGCGGCCGGATCGACTGGTGAGGCTGCAAGAACACATCGAGAAGCGGCTGGCGCGACTGGCCGACTTCCGCGAGAACCTGCCGGATGACGCCGACACGTCGCGGCTCGATGCGCTCAAGGAGCGACTCGAGACGCGCCAGGCGAAGCTGGCGGAATGCGCCGCTGACCGCGAGGCGTGCAAGGCCGAGCGCGACGCAAAGCGCGAGGAGCACCGCGAGGCGACGCTCGAGAAAATGACTGCGCGCACGCAGGCGGCGCTGGATCGCATCGCCGAGTGCCGCGCCTCCGAGGATTGCCCGGCCGACGATGAAAAGCTGGATGCACTCGAGGAGCGGCTCACCGAGCGGCTCGCCAAGCTGGAGGCGTGCAGCTCCGGTGAGGGTGAGTGTGACATGCCCAAGAAGCCGCACGGCCGCAACCCACACCTGAAGGACAGGCTCCGCGAGCGGCTCCAGCACGCCTAGCGCCGACGTACTTTCTTCACGCGCCGCACCACCCGCCGGGGCGGTGTGTTTGGCATACTCTCGTTATTCTCGCCCCAGACGTTGTCGGGCGCGCCGCTGGCACCCACGTCGGCGCGCGGTGGAAAGGCGGGCGGGGCGCGGTATTCGGCGACGGTCAGCACGACTGCTGGCAGTACCAGCAGCGTCGCCGCGAGCGCGTAGAGTATCATCGCCGCGGTCAGGATTCCGAACTGGCTGAAGACGGTCATCGACGAGAATGAGAGCATGCCGAAGCCGGCCGCGGTCGTCAGCGCCGCGCCGGTGATGGGCGTCCCGGCGTGCTGCACTGCCGTGACCATCGCCGTTTCGGGCAGGTCGCCCTCCGCCAGCGCCTCGCGGTAGCGATGGAGCAGGTGCACTGCGAAGTCGATGCCGACGCCGATGGTGATGGCGGCAATCGAGACGGTGACCAGGTTCAGGCTCCAGCCGAGCGCCCAGATGGTGCCGTAGACCCACGCGGTCACCAGCAGTACCGGCACAATCGCCTCGACGCCTTCGACCCACGAACGGCGTAGCGCTATCAGCAAGCCCAGGCAAATGACGATGGAGAGCGCCAGCGACTTGAGCATCCCGTCGGTCATGGTGCTCATCATCTGGTAGCGCTCAATCGGCTGGCCATACGGGGTCGCCTCGAGCCCGAGCGCCTCGAGCGGCGTGGCGTCCTCCTCCAGCTCTTCCAGCAGCACCTCGCCGCCCATGGTCCCGATGTCGGCGCTGGAGACGCGGATGAGCATCCCGTCAGCGCTGCCGTTGGCGTCGGGCCGCACGAACGCCCTGACCTCGGTCGGCGTCAGGTCGCCGGCGCCCTGCGCCAGCAGGATTCCGAGCAGCTGCTGCGTCTCGGCAGCGCTGTCGGGCAGCCCGTCGCCATCGCTGTCGGCCATGCCGAGCTGCGGCGCCATCAGCGAGAACGCCTGCTGCATGACGGTCGCGATGGACCAGACGCGCGGCTGGCCGCCCAGCTGCGCCACCTTCGAGTCGTTGGCCATCGCCGCCTGCGTTTCGAGCAGCGCGCGCAACACTTCGGGCCGCATCAGGTCGTCGCCCTCGACCAGCAATCCCGCCGCCTCGCCCGACGTGGTCGCGAAGTCGCGCTCGTAGATGACCCACGCGCGATACATCTCGGAAGTGGGGTCAATCAGGTCCTGCATCTCCAGCTCCTGGTCGAGCTGGACCGCCGCCCAGAGCGAGCCGCCCGTGAGCAGCAGCGCGACCGCAATCACCGTCAGCGGTCGCGCCTGCGAAGCAGTCGCCAGCGCGCCGAGCGCTGGCGCCAGCATCGAACTATCCTCGAGCGCCTCCAGGTCAGGGTCGAGCCAGCGGTCGAGCAGCAGCCGCGCCGCCGGCAGGAAAGTGGTGGTCAGGACGAACGCGGCGCCGATGCCGAGCGCGACGTGGACGCCGAAATCGCGAATCGCCGGCACTTCGGAAATGCGGTTGGCGCCGAAGGCAGCCATGGTCGTCAGCGTTGTCAGCAGCAGCGCCGTCCCGACGAGCCGCACCGAGATGCGCAGCGCCCGCTCCGGCCCGCGGTAGTGGTCAGCGCGATAGCGGTGCAGGATGTGGATGGCGTCGTCAACGCCCAGCGCCAGCACCAGTATCGGCGCGATGAAGGTATATTGCGAGAAGCGCAGGCTGAGCAGTTCACCGGCGGCGAACATCCAGAGCAATGCCATCATCACCGTGCCGAGACTCAGCACGACGTCGGTGGGGCGGCGCAGTGAGAACCAGAGCAGCACCGCCATCGCACCCAGCGTCAGCGGCAGCAGCGTCGAGAGCGTTGCTTGCGACGCTTCCTGCATCGCTTGGTTGGGGGCTGCCATAGAGTTCAGCACCAGCGTTTCGCTCTTGAAGCCGTGGAACGCGTCGCGCACCGCAAGTTCCGACTCTTCGTCGTTGTAGGCGCCCTGTTTGTCCACGGTCACGGTGACGAAGATCGACCGCGCCTGCCACGCCCCGTCCTCGTAGGAAGGCGCGCCGAACATACCACCCGCCTGCGGGTCTTCGATGAGCGCGCCCAGCGCAGCTTGCAGTGCCGCATCGGAGGCGCTGTCGAGCGCCAGCCCCTGCAATGCCAGTGCGGTCGCCACGGCCGAGCCGGGCGACCGCACGACTGCGTTGGTGTCATACGCCCACGTTTGCACCTCGGGTGACGCGAGCATGTGCGTTTCGAGCCGCAGCAATTCCTGCAGCGACTCACGCGAGAGCAGGTTCTCGCCCGGCGCCTCGACCACGGCCGAGACGTAGAACGGCAACGGGAAGTCGCCGTAGGCGACCTGCCCCGCGCTGACCTCGTCCGACGGCGGCAGGTAGTCCTCGAGCGACGTCTCGGTATCCATCGCCTGCAGCGGTTGCAGCGCCAGCCCGCTTACCAGCAGCGCCAGCAGCACGGTCGCCCACGGTCGTGCGGCGACGAGCCGCGAAAGCTCCTCCATGCGCGGCGATGCGATACTGGCAGCCATCGGGCGGCGACTGGTAGGTGAATAAAAACTGCTGGGCAGGCTAGTTTACCGTAGTTTTTGTGGAGTATGAGGCAACGCTAAATACGCCTCTAAAATGGTCTACGTCAGTGTTCGAATTTCTGGAAGGATTGACTGCGGTTCAACAAGCGTTAGCTGCCGGACTTTTCACCTGGGGTATGACTGCTGCTGGTGCCGGGCTGGTCTTTTTTTTCAAGGAGGTAGACAGGAAGATTCTGGATGCGATGCTGGGTTTTGCAGCAGGCGTAATGATTGCGGCCAGTTTCTGGTCATTGCTGGCGCCGGCGATTGAACACTCGGACAGTACAGTCCTGAATGGTATCCTTCCCGTTCTGGTTGGTTTCCTGCTTGGAGGCGTTTGCATGCGCTTAATCGACAAGTTTCTCCCCCACCTTCATCCCGGGGCGCCTCCTGAAGAAACTGAGGGAATTAAGACCACATGGCACAGGAGTATGCTTCTTGTTTCAGCAATTACGCTTCACAACATACCGGAGGGTCTGGCAGTAGGCGTTGCGTTTGGTGCAATAGCCACAGGCGATCCTCTTGGCCCCGCCATTGCCTTGGCGATAGGCATAGGTTTACAGAACTTTCCAGAGGGAGCTGCAGTTTCTCTACCTCTAAGGAGAGAGGGTCTTTCAAGGAAAAAGAGCTTCTGGTGGGGCCAGCTATCTGCTCTGGTAGAACCAATTGCCGCAGTTCTGGGCGCTGCCGTGGTAGTGTACATGGATCCGCTCCTTCCATATGCACTCGCATTTGCTGCTGGCGCGATGATTTTCGTGGTGGTCGAAGAACTGGTACCTGAGGCACATCGAGGGGGTCATGGAGACATAGCCACAATGGGTGTGATGTTGGGTTTCTCTGTTATGATGGTACTTGATGTCGCGTTTAGTGGCTAGAATTTAGGGTGAATATGGCTAGAGAACTTTTGTGGCTGGATTTGGAGATGACGGGGCTCGATTCAAATTATCACGATATCGTCGAGATTGCGACTGTCATCACTGATGCACACCTAGAGGTAATAGCGGAGGGGCCGGACCTGATAGTGCATGCGCACGAGGAGCGGCTGGAGCGTATGGGTGACTACGTCCACGAGATGCATCAGCGCTCGGGACTGCTCGACGAAATTCGTGCTTCGGAGCTTACACTGGCGGAAGCGGAGGAACAGACGCTGAGTTTCATCGACTCGCACTTGCCGCAGGACTACCGGCCACCAATGTGCGGCAACTCCATTGGCACTGACCGGCGATTTCTGGAAGTGCAGATGCCTAAACTGGAGAACCGCTGCCACTATCGCGTCGTTGATGTTTCGAGTATCAAAGAACTGGCGTGGCGCTGGTACCCGAAGGCAATGAAACAGGCTCCCTCCAAGCTCGAGGCGCACCGCGCACGGGGTGACATCCTAGAGTCAATCGCCGAGCTCAAGTTCTACCGCGCGCAGTTCATGCAGCCGCCGGAGAGCGCGTGAAGCGCGTAGTCGTCACTGGCGCCAACGGCCACGTCGGATATTCGGTCGCGAAGCTGCTGGTCGCGCGCGGCTACGACGTGCGCGCGACGGTGCGCGACACCAGCGACCCCGCCAAAACGGCGCATCTCGAAGCCTTGGGCGTCGAAATCGCGCAGGCGGACCTGATGCGTCCGGAGACGCTCGCGCCGGTAATGGAGGGGCGCGATGGGCTGTTCCAGGTCGCCGCAGTCTACCGCAGCTGGGCGCGCGACCCGCAGCGCGAAATCATTGAGCCGTCGATAACCGGTGGCATCAACGTGCTGCGCGCTGCGCACGCGGCGGGCGTCGGGCGCGTGGTCTTCACGTCATCGACCGCCGCCGTCGGCCGGGCGGGACCGGATGGCGCACCGCTTAGCGAAGCGGACTGGAACGACGCGTCGCGCCATCCCTACTCCTACGCGAAAACGGAAGCGGAGCACCGCGCCTGGGCCTTCGCCGAGGAGAGCGGGCTCGACCTGCTGGTCATCAACCCGACGGCAGTCATCGGCCCCGACTTCCACCGTCACACGCCTTCGACCGCGCCGTATCGCATGCTGCTGCGCGGCGAGCTGCGCCGCATTCCGCCCATCACCTACGGGCTGGTCGACGCGCGCGACGTCGCGCAGGGGCACGTGCTCGCCTACGAAACGCGGCAGGCGCGCGGCCGCTACATTCTCTGTACCGAGTGCCTGCCGGCCGCCGAGCTGGTCGCGCTGGTGCGCGATATCGACCCCACGATTGCGGTGCCGACTCGCCAAGCGGCGCTTTGGCAGGTGCGCGCGCTGGCGCGGCTCGAGCAGTTCCGCAGCTGGTTTGGGCGCGAGCCGCGGCTGACGCCGGAAACCGTGCGTGAATACCTGGGCAAGCCGACCAATTACGATACGAGCAAGGCTCGCCGCGAGCTGGGATGGCGCCCGCGCCCCATCCGGCAGACCGTTCGCGACACGCTGGAATGGGTGCGTGACCACCCCGAACTTCTCTGACGACCGATATTTAAGGTAGATACGGCATTACAACTCGTTTCCAGAACGGCACCTACGCACGTTCACTCAGGCCATCATTCAAGGAATATCTCCCGCAGAACCATCTGCTTCCAGCAGCGCCGCTGTCCAGTCATTTTGAAAGACGCCTTGTGGATCAAGCGTATTGCAGACGGTGCGAAAAGCATCGAACTTGGGGTAGAGAGATGTCAGCTCGTTGACCTCCAGTGGGCAGACTTTTCCCCAGTGCGGACGAGCATGGAACAGTCGTGACATGCTTCGGGCCATGAAGCTCGCGAACAGGGAAAAACCAGCACGTCGTGCTGGCCTCGCGTAGCTGATGAAGCTCAGCGCGTACCAGTCCTCCCCCGCACCGCTGGCCATCGAGATCAGGGTGTCATCGGGAAGCACCCGCCGCACGCAGATGGGAAAGTGGTGGCAGTACTGGTCGTGAAGCTCGGCTAGTGCCTCTTGCATGCCGAGCCCCTCGATTCGCTGCTGGTTGTCTGCGGACAACGTTGACTCCCTCCCGCCAGCGACCTTGATGGCTTCTTGGGCAAACCTGAGCGCGTCCACCAGTTTGTCTCGGCGCACGAACACCTCAATCTCGATGTGGCGGAAGGCATCGTGCCTCATCACCAGCATGGACGAGGAGCGGTCCGTGACCCTCCAGTTGCGAATCAGGAAGGCCGGGATGATGCGACGAAAGGCAAGCCGAATCAAGCGCCGACTTCGCACCACGCGTTCCAGGAAAAGGATTTGCAGAATCAAGCCGTAGTCCATCACCCCCAGCCAGTAGAGCCGGTACAGCCTAGCGAGGCGGGAACGAGGCTGGTCATGCTCACGCCGGTGCTGGATAAAGTAGGACCAGCGCCAGGGGACGAGGTAGAACTGCTGGAGCGGGAATGACGCTTCGGCATCCAGGACGTCCGACAGTCGACGGGACTCGGTGAAGTGCTCCTGCACGTGGTACTGTGCACGGCAGCGAATCTTCACCGCTAGGATGATCCCGAGCGATCCCAGTGAGCAGCGAGCTGCCTGCAGGGGTTCTCCGGCGCTCAGCTCCTCGATGGTAGCCTGGCCGCTGGAAGCGTCATAGCGCGCCAGCCGCACCCCCACCACATAGTGCGACATGCTGTTGCGCCCCGAACCGTGAGTGCCGGTAGAGATTGCCCCGGCGATCGTCTGGGCCGTGATCAGGCCCAGCGAATGCAGGGTGGCGCCATCGCGATCGAGCTCTTTGAGGAGGCGTTTAATCTGGCATCCGGCCCCAACCGTGGCAACGAGCTGGTCGCCGTCGGGCCGGAGCCGGACGTCGTTCAATCGTCGCAGGTCCAGTAGCACGCCGTCGCCGAGGACTGCCTCGCTCCAGCTATGCAATCTGCCGACGGCGCGGATGCGCTGGCCGCGGTGTCTGTCGAGAATCTGTAGGACTTCCTGCTCGTCGGCTGGGGTGTAGGCCGCTGATGGCTGAAGCACCTGGTTGCGGCCGAAGTTCTTGCGTTGCACGCTATGCGACCCCTTTATGTGCTGCGTATAAGCGGATTGCGCTTATTAGCGCGCCACGCTGGCGCCCCGTGCAATTTCCCTCCAGCTTCGAGACGACGCGCGGCCGCATTATCGCGGTGGCGCTGGTGCTGCTGCTGCTCGTCAGCGGCGCGGCCGCCTGGGTCTGGTGGCCGTTCGGGGAGCCGGAGGTGGAGTTCATCGCCTTCGACTACCAGCGCGCCTACGAGGATATCGAGGCGTTGACTGCCAACGGTCCGCGTTTTGCCGGCGGCGAAGCGGAGCTGTTGGGCGCCGAATATGTCGCCAGTCAGTTTACCGAGGCGGGGCTGGCGCGCGTCACAGTCCACCCCGTGCCGTGGACGCTCTACGAGCCGGTCGGGACGCAGGAGCTGACCATCGCCCGTGAGGAGCGCGACCCGGTGCTGGGAGCCACGATTGATCGCGATGAGCAGCAACTGTCGCATCTCGAGGATTTTACCGTGCTCGCCTTCTCGGGCTCGCTCGACGACTCTGACATCGAGGCGATCTTCGTCGGCAATGGTGACGACGCCAACTATTCCGCTGCCGGGCCGGTCTCCGGCCGGGCGGTTCTGGTCGCCAACGACGGTGCGCTCAGCTACAGCGCGCTCTATCTACAGGCGCTCGACAATGGCGCGGCAGTCTCACTGATTTACGACGCAGGGCGCGACTGGCCGATTGGCAAGGCGTCCTACGGGGCTGACGCGCGCGGCCACATGATCCCATTTCCCGAAGCGTATCCAGAATATGCCGACCAGTTAATCCCGCACCTGATGCTCTCCCAGACGGCAGGCCAGCAATTACAGGACTGGATTGACGCTGCTGAAGAGGACGATGACGTGTCGGCGCTCGTCGATCTGGATATAAATGTCGTAATCGAGCTGCGCGAAACGCGTGTCGTCACCGGCGACATCGTTGGCAAGTCGTCGCAAATCGTGATGCTCGGTGCGCACATGGACACGCATTACGTCGGCGACGGCGCGGTCGACAACACCGTCGGCACCGCCGAAATAATCGAGATGGCGCGCCAGTTCGTGCAGGCGGGCGAACTGGAATACACTGTGCGCTTTGCGACATGGGGCGCCGAGGAGCTGGGACTGCTCGGCTCGTACGGCTACTTCCTGCAGAACGAGGCCGCCCTGCAGAGCGACTTGCGGCTCTACCTGAACTTTGACATGACTCACGCCGACCTCGGGGAGAGCGGCGACAGCATCCCGTTCGAGGTCAACAACCCCGATCTGAAAGCGGAAATCGAGAAAGTCATGGAGTTGTGGCGCGAGTGGTTCCCCGCGCTGGCAGCCGACTACCAGACGCCGGTCAGCTACGCGGCCGTGGCGGGGCCGTCCGACCACCGCACTTTCGCGATGGAGGGCTTTACGACTGCCACCGGCTACGGTTCGGGCTCGGCCGAATACCACACGCAGTATGATACCATCGAGCAAATCAACGTCGAGTCGCTACAGATTGCACCGCAGATTCTCGGCAGCTACGGCCTGCACGTTGCGCGCCACGGCCTCTAGGCGGGCAGCCGCGTCACAATCAGTCGCGACTTGATGCGATTGACGATATCGTCGCTCACGATTTCCAGCCCGCACGCCTGCAAAAGTTCCGGAAGGTCGAAGTGCTGCCCCAGCCCCAGCTTCCGCCGCACTGGATTCCACGCGCGCCAGAGCTTCCCGGGGTCGTCCTTGTAATGGTTGACCACCACCAGCTTGCCGCCGGGTTGGGTAACGCGTATCATCTCGCGCAGCACCACTTCCGGCTCCGCCACGACGGCAATCGCATGCGCCACTACCGCATGATTGAACGTGCCGTCGTCGAATTCCAGCTTGTGTGCGTCCATCTGGTGCAGTGTCACCTCCGCGGCTACCTTGCCCTTGTCGAGCCGCTTCTGCGCCTTCTTCAGCATCGCCGCGCTGAAGTCGAGCGCGTCGACCTTGACACCGGCCACGTAGTGGCGCAGCGAAATGCCGGTGCCGACCCCCACTTCCAGCACCCGCTCGCCCGGCTGTGCGTCGAGCGCCTCGACCATCCGTGTATGCCCCTCGGCGAAACTGGGCGCGAAAACGCGGTCGTAAACCGGCGCATAAATCTTGTAGGCGATGTTGGTATCCTTGCGCGCAGCCACGTCGGGGGAATGCTCCAGCAACTTAAGCCCTTGCCGCGAGCCCGGCCGCAATCGCGGTCCCCACCAGCGCCAGCAGTTGCAGCGGCCCGGCCGCCAGCCACGCCACGACGATGTAGAGCGCCGCACAAGCGGCGCTCAGGATGCGCAGCAGCCAGCGCATGTTCGCTTCTCGGTCAGTGTGCTGCGTCGGGATATGCAGGCCGACGAACCAGGCGCCGATGACCCCCGCCAGTAGCACCGTCGCCTGCCCGTAGCCCGGGTCGCCCAGCCGCGTCAACGCGTAGACTGCGTAAGTCACGGCGGTCCACATCATCGCAATCGTGTAGACCTTCGAGCGGAACGGCATTCCCAGTCCGGCGCGGTAGTCGCGGACGTAGCGGCCGAAGATCGGGTGGTACAGCAGCCAGTTGTAGAACTTCTCCGAGCCACGTGCATAGAACGCCGCCGCCAGCACGTAGAACGAGACGGTCGGCAGCCCCGGCACATACGCGCCGATGGTGCCAATAGCGACGCAGGCGTGGCCCAGCATCATCCAGACACCGCGCGCCAGTGGATTGTGCGCCAGCCTGAGTCCCTCTCGTGGCATGCAGGCGTCGCCCCTGCAGCGAGTCTATAAACCGTTGCGCGCGCAGCCGGTGGTGTCGGAAACCACCGCGGCGCGCCGAGTCAACCCTAAAAGACCCCCCTCCCTGCGCCCGCCGTGGACCACGTCGTCACTATACAGGACCTCGCTGATGACGAAATCGCGTCCATCCTTGACCGCGCGCGCGAGTTGCTGCCGGTAGCACGCGGCGAAGAGCGCAGCGACGCGTTCGTCGGAAAAATCCTTGCCACTTGCTTCTTCGAACCGTCGACCCGCACGCGGCTCTCCTTCGAGACCGCGATGCACCGGCTGGGCGGCAATGTCATAGGCTTCGCCGACTCCCGGACGACTTCGCACCTGAAAGGCGAGACGCTGGCTGACGCGGTGCGGATGGTCGCCGGCTACGCTGACGCCATCGTCCTGCGCCACCCGCAGGAAGGCTCGGCGCGGCTGGCGGCCGAAATATCCGATGTCCCGGTCATCAACGGCGGTGACGGTGCCGGCCAGCACCCGACGCAGACTCTGCTCGACCTCTTCACGATACGCGAGGAGCTGGGTAAATTGGAGGGGCTGACGGTCGGCCTGCTGGGGGACTTGCGCTACGGCCGCACGGTCCACTCGCTCGCGGCGGCGCTGGCGCGTTACGATGCTACGATGCATTTCATCGCTCCTGAAAGCCTAGCGATGCCGCGCCGCGTGACCGCGGGGCTGCCTGACGGCTGGAGCGCGCACACGGCGCTCGATGGAGTGCTGCCGGAGCTGGACCTGCTCTACGTCACCCGCATCCAGAAGGAGCGCTTCCCCGACTCGGAGGACTATGTCCGTGTCGCCGGCGCCTATACCATCTCAGCCGAGACGCTGCGCGACGCGAAACCGGGGCTGCGGGTGCTGCACCCACTGCCGCGCGTCGGCGAGATTGCGACCGACGTCGACGAGACCGACCACGCTGCCTACTTCCGCCAGGCGTTCAACGGCGTCCCGGTGCGGATGGCGCTGCTGGAAATGCTGCTCGGGGGCGGCTGATGGCGGATAACCTGCTCAAGGTGCAGCCGATTCGCAACGGCACCGTGATTGACCACCTGCGCGCCGGTGCCGGACTTAAGATTCTCGACATCCTCGACGTGGCGGGCACCGGTAACACGGTCAGCCTGCTGATTAACGTCCCCAGCTCCAAGCAGGGGCGCAAGGACATAATCAAGATTGAGGACCGCGAACTGACCGAGAGCGAGACCGAGCGCATCGCGTTGCTCTCGCCCAGCGCTCATGTCAATATCATTCGCAACTACTCGGTTGCCGAGAAGACGGCGGTCGAAATTCCCGAAGAGGTGGCGGGCGTCGCGCGCTGCCCCAACACCAACTGCATTTCCAACAACGAGCGCGGCGCCACCAGCCGACTGCTGCTGCGCAGCCGCGAGCCGCTCCAGCTGGCGTGCGCTTACTGCGCGCGACTGGTCGCCGGGGAAGAGTTGCAGTTCCTCTAGGCGACGACCCGCGTTCCTGCTTCGCCCGCGAGCGCAGCCATCACGTCCCCGGTCGCGGTAATGATAGCCATTTCGCCGCCGCGCTCGATAAAGTCGAGCGTGGCACGCACCTTGGGCCCCATCGAGCCGGCCGGAAATTCGCCCGCATCGTAGTGGCTGCGCAGCTCAGCGACGCCCACTTCGCCCAGCGGCCGCCGGTCAGGGCCGACCCAGGCGTGCTCGACGTCGGTGGCAATAATCAGGTGCGTCGCGTTCAGCTGCTGCGCCAGCATCCCCGCCACCGAATCCTTGTCAATTACGCCCTCGACGCCGCGCCAGCGGTTGCCATCACGGACCACCGGCGTCCCGCCGCCCCCGGCGGTGATGCAGAGCATCCGGTTCTCAAACAGCGAGCGGATGATATCCAGTTCGAGCACCCGCAGCGGCGCGGGCGAAACGACCAGCCGGCGCACCCCTCGCTCACCTTTGGCCAGCGCCCAGCCGCGCGCTTCCAGCTCGGCGCGGCATTTCACTGGATACCATGGGCCGACCGGCTTGCGCGGCTCGCCCAGTTCCGGGTCAACCTCGACCTGCGCCAGCATGGTCATGACGCTGCGGCTGCCACCCGCGCCAGCGATGATTTCGCGCACCGTGCGCTCGAGCAGGTAACCGAGCCCGCCCTGCGTGTCGGAAACAAGGTGGTCGAGTGGCCGTTCGGGGGTTTCGGGGCGGCCAGCTTCGGCGCGTAGCAGCGCGTGCCCCACCTGCGGGCCGTTGCCGTGCGTCAGCAGCAGCCGGTCGCGCCCTGCCAGCAATTCCGCCAGCGGAGCCAGCGAAGCGTGCGCGCGCCGCAGTTCGCCTTCGACGCTGCCGTCGTCGCCGGACCGCTGGAGGGCGTTACCACCCAGCGCCAGCACGGCGCGCATTCAGAACCGGTCGTCGTAGTCGCCGGCGCGTAGCTTGGCCTGGAACGCCTTGGGGTCCTGCCCCTCGCAGGTCAGCCCCATCGACTTGGCGACGCCGAGGATTTCGGAGGTCATCGCTTTCAGGTCACCACCCGTAAGGGCAGGTCCCTTCTGCTTGGCAACGGTCATTGCCTGCTCGAGGGTCATGTCGGCTGCGACGACGGTTCCCGCTTCGCCCGATCCCTTGGCGAGGCCGAGAACCTGCTTGACCAACGACGCCGCGGGGGGCGTGCCGACCGAGACGCTGAACGACTTGTCGTCGGCAACCTTGACCTTGACTGGCACTTTCATGCCCGCCATTGCCTTTGTTTTAGCGTTAATCTCTTCGATGACGGCCTTGACGTTGACGCCGCTCGGGCCGAGTGCCGGCCCGAGCGGCGGTCCCGCGTTGGCCTTACCCGCTTCGACTAGGGCTTCAACGGTCTCGCCCATCAGTTCGGCTCCTTCTCAAGCACGCGTACGTGGTCGCCGCGGACGGTAATCGGGATAGGGACCATTGCCTCGAACAGCTCGACAGTCACCTCTTCCTTGCCCTCGTCGATGCGCTGGACGCGCGCCTTCTCGCCCTTGAACGGCCCGGCGATGACTTCGACGATGTTTCCCTCGGCGATGCCGGTTACGGCCGGCGGCGGGGTCAGGTGCGGTTTCAGCTCCTCGAGGGTGCTGGTGCCGAAGGAGTCGGGCTGCTTGGAGCGGCCGTAGCCGATGCCCTTGACCATCACCATACCGCGTGCGTGCGTCAGCCCTTTCAGGTTGTCGCGCAGCAGCTCGGGGCTGTCGGTCTCGACAAACACGAAGCCGCGCAGTTTGGAGGGCGCCAGGATTGACCAGACCGGCGCGCCGCTGCGGCGAACGCGGTCAGCCAGCCGTTCGCCGGCGGTCTGCTCGCGCCCGATGGCGGTCTTCATGATGTAGATGCTCGCCTCTGCGGAAGGCGTTTCAGGCTCTGTTTCGTCTTCGAAGGTTGCCATGGTTAATCTTAGATTCCCAGTACGTCGCTGATTATGGGGGGGACTTTCAGCCAGATGTAGTAGACTATGAAACCGAGGAGGCCGACAATGCCGATGCCGATGCCGACAATCCACGAACTCTTGACGAACTCGTCGTAGGTCGGCTTGCGCGCCAGCCTCAGCACGCGGCCGAACCGGCCGCGGCCAATGCGTCGGAAGCGGTCCTCGAGACCCTGTTGCGTATTCCAGATTCGCTCGATGTAGCTCATTGCACGAAGTCTATCCCGTAGCGCGCTACCAGTTCATCTTCGACTCCTTCTGGAGGACCAAGTATCTGGGATGATTTCACACCAGTTACTACAAGCATCACACGAATGGAATGCTCGAGGGAAGAATCGATGGAAGCTCCCCAGATGATTCGGGCCTCCTTATTAATCTTGGCATTCACTTCGCGCACCACCGCGTGCGCCTCGTGCAGCGTCATGTCATCGCCGCCGGTGACGTTGATGAGCGCGCCCGAAGCCTGACTGATATCGACTTCCAGCAGTGGCGACGAGAAGGCGCTCTGCACTGCCTCGGCCGCGCGGTCCGTGCCCTGCGCCTCGCCGGTGCCAATCATCGCCACACCGCCCGATTCCATGATTGAGCGCAGGTCGGCGAAATCGATGTTGACCAGCCCGCTGCGGGTGGTGATTTCGGACATGCAGCGAATCGCCCCACCCAGGATGGCGTCGGCCTTGCGGAACGCCTCGTTGAGCGGCAGCTGCGCGATGTCCTCCTGCAGCAGCTTGTCGTTGGGAATCACGATAACGGTGTCGGCCACCTTGCGCAGCCGCTCCAGCCCCTGCTGCGCGTTCTTGGCGCGCCGGGCGCCTTCGTTGCTGAACGGCAGCGTCACGATGGCGATGGTGAGCGCCTGCTTTTCCTTGGCAAATCGTGCTATCACTGGCAGCGCGCCGGTGCCGGTGCCGCCGCCGAGACCGCCGGTCAGGAAGACGATGTCCGCTTCGTGGCAGGCGTTGAGCAGGTCATCGCGCGCCTCTTCGGCGGCGCCCTCGCCCAGATGGGGCTCGGCGCCAGCGCCGAGCCCCTTGGTGAGCTGCTTGCCGATGAGCATGCGGTGCGGCACGCGCGCCGCGAGCAGGTGCTGCGCGTCAGTGTTCAGCGCCAGCATCTCGACACCGTCAATGCCTTCACGGTAGAGTCGCTCGAGGGTATTGTTGCCGGCGCCGCCAGCGCCGATAATCAGGATGTTGGTGTTGAGGTTCGCGACCAGCTCCTGCAGCTCGCGCTCGTTGGCTTCGCCGCTGAAGCCTTTGTTCGCCTCAAGTCGCTCCTGTTTCACCTCGGTTGCGGGCTCCTGCGGTTCCTCTTCCGCCGGCGCCTCTGCCGGGCTTTCATCCTCAGGCATATTCGGCTGGACTTTCCTCCTTTATTTAAAGCTCGAGCCTTTCGGCCACCTATAAATACTGCAGGTTTCTCCAAGTAGCGTCATGACCCCCCGTCGTCGAGTGCTAGTGCTGGGAACTGCCCTGCTGGTCATCCTGCAGCCGCTCATGGTGGGCGCAATGACCCACTCGCCGGCCGGCGGCGGCGGCGGGAATGATTATGGATCTGCCGCGGTGATGGAGGAGCTCTTCGGGACGCTGGAACTGCATCGGCAGGAGCAGGCGGCGCAGGTGGGTGAGGAGCTGGCGCTGCTGCGGCAACTGCACGACGGCAAGATTGCCAATTTCTCACTGCTGGAGGACCAGCGACAGGCGCTGGCGGAACTCAATGCGACCGAGGAGGTGAACGCGTCGGTCGACATGGCCGAGATGAGCTGGGAATACGGCGACCGCGGCTTCACGCCGGTGGTGGTGGACGACCCGCAGCCGCAGCAAGCTCGTATTATAGGGGAAATGATTGAAAACGAGGAAATGTGGCAGGATACCACGCTCGGCACGGCCGCGTCGCTGTTCCTCCAGACATACCTGATCTACTGGGCCTACGACGCTGACGGGGACGGTAATATCTCCGCGGAAGAGGAGGGCATCGAGGAGAAGGACCTAATCACCACACTCTTTGGCTCCTCGACCTCGCTCTTGTCAGCCTGGGTTAACGTTACCCTCCCCCCCGGGAACCCTTTCGTGGACATTTTCATATTACTCATCAGCTCCCTTGATGAAAGCGACATCTCCTGGGTCAACATTGATGTTACCGGTGACGGCAACGACGACGTCCGCTGCCGGTTGGTGCCGATTATCGGGAACCTGATAGAGCAGTCGGATGCCAACCCCTTCGACGGCGATGTTCAGGTGGGGGCCGAAGGCGGCCTTTCATTCGAGTTTGAAGAGTTGCCTAGTGTGGAACTGGACCAGCTACTGGAAATAGCGGTGATTCGCGGCGCAACCTATACCGGCGATCATGGCGAGGACCTGACCTACATCTGGACCGTGGATACGCAGTTCCAGGACGTGCCTGACACCTACGACTGGGAGGCTACAACCGATGATTTTGCAATTTATCTTAATGCGAGTGGAATCAACCCTGGTGACCTGAGCAGCCTGAACGCACCCTATAACCTGCGCTACCACGTCAACGCCGACCAGTCCAACTCATCCGATAATGGTATTGAGGAGCTGACGATTACCCCTGGCTACATCAAGTACAATTGGTCACGTGGCGGTACCCCGGAAGAACCCTTGCCAGCGATAGAGGAGATGTCTTTCGTCAAGCTCGACATCTCCAATCCACGTGGCAAGATTCCGGCCGAGCTGGAACTGCGCATTATCTCCGATGACGAGGATGGCGTCGATCGCGATGCACTCGAGTTGTATGCCAGACTTGTCGAGCGCGACGACCCGCTCGAGCAGGACGCCAGTTTCAATCTGGACTTCCAGTATTACGAGTACAACGTCGCCCCGCGCGATGGGGGCGACCCGTTTCTGTCGCATATAGTCGCCGGGATGGAGGGAATTCCGAGCTGCGACCGTGGCTTGCTTCCGGGGGAACCGTTCGCCTGCCTCAGCGACCGTCCCGGCACTTCGCTCTGGCTGGAGGTGCGTAACGAATCGACCGATGAGCAGAACCGCACCGTGGTCGAGTTCAGCTCTACGCAGCGTCTTAAGTCACTCGTTTACGGCGACTATGAATATCTTTCCTCCACTGAGGTGGGAGCGGCGTGGGGCGAGCATGACTACCGCATCTTCACCGGCGTGGTGATGCAGGACCTGCCGCAGCATGTCCTGCTCGAAGGGTCATTCACGCTCTTCGACGACGACTCCCTGCCACCGGTACAGGACCTTGGTAATTTGGTGGGAGACTTCCTGAACAACATGATGTTCGCGTTGGCTAACAAGCTGGTGATCATCGGTCGCATCCTGCGCTCTATCCCGCAGGCAGTACTCGGTGTCACTGTGGGTGAGGGCGCCGGCGAGGTACGGCTCACGATGCGTACCCGCTCCGGCGAAAAGGCCTGGCTCGGGAAGCTCGAGTTCTGGATTACCAGCCACGCTTGGCTGGCGCTGCCAGCGGGCGACGATTATTTTGCCATTTACAATGAGACCGCTTGGCTGGCGGTTAATTCGCCTGCGCCGGGCCGTGCCGCTATTTCTGGCGAGAACCTGGACTACAGCTTCAGTGGCCGCTTGACAGGGATAGGTGACGCCTACTACTATTCTGACAGCAGCTACCGTACGGTCGAGATTTCGGTGCAGCCAGGTCGCGACCTGCCGCTGCGGGTCTATTTCGAGGGCATTGACACGGTGGGTGCGACGACACAATGGGCTAACATTACCTTCAGCGACATCCCGACCGAAATTAGCCTTAACATGCAGGGCGGTGCCATGAGCTACAGTGGCGGCCCGGCAGGTGACCCGTTCGGTGATCGGGTGATGGAATCCATTACTTTCACCAGTCAGGCTGATGGAATTTACACCCGCTTCGAACTGGAGCACTTGCCGGGAGATGCAGAAATAGTGGTCGACGGCAACGATATGCGATTGCTGACTGATAGTTGGTTCAACTTCAGCTTCGTCATCACCAACCAGACCACAGACGGCGTCGCGACGGCGCAGGTGTGGGACGAGTCGCTCTTCGACGGTAACTGGGTACTGCTCTACCGCGACCGCGTCGGTGCCCCCGACGAATCGTCGTCGCTGACGGGGCGACTCGACTGGCTCCAGTCGCTGCGGCTCGACAGCGCGGGCGACATGGCCGACTTCCAGATTCAGCACCGGCAGCCGACACAGTTCAAGGTGGGAGCGGTCGACCTGACCGACTATGAATCGCCCACTGCCGGACTCAACGCCTACGTGATGGTCAACCCGCTGCCGGTCAACCTGACCGTGCGGGTGCCGCTGCTCGACGCGAGCGACCTGCCGGCGGGCGTCGGCAACCTCAGCTCGCTGGGCGACATGGCGCGGCTGATTGAGGCGCTCTCCGACTTGGGTGAGGCGATGGTACAGCTGGTCTCGGACCTGTCCCTGAACTTGATTTCCAACGTCGAGTCGTTCGAGACCGTAGCGCGTTTCATCTACTCGGTCGAGGAGGAAGTCGCCATCACGGCCTGGGTCGACAAGGGCAATGTCTCGCTGCTGGAGGAGCCACCGCGCTGGGTGCAGGGGCTCTGGTCCGACCAGCTGGACGTGGGCGACGAGGAGGTTCTCGCGGCGCGCTTGCTACTGCCGGGGCTGCCACGGCTGGTCGACGCCGACTACCTCTCGCGCGGCGACGAATTACGGTTGCTGCTCGACCTGAAGCAGTACAACCACGAGATGAGCGCCGACTACCTCTTCTTTCGCGAGCATGGTATTTTCGGCCCGCAGTTCACAGCCTACATCGCTGCGATTCCGCAATCACTTGATCTAGTGATTGATGCCAACCTGACCATCAACGCCACAGTCGAGAACTTTACCCTCGCTGGCTCAATCGATTTCGCGAGCAGCCAGCCGGTCGGTCCCATTTATATACGCGTCGAGGAGGAAGGCGAGCGTCCCTACTCGCTCGAAATCCTTCTTCCACAGCTACCGCGTGACCTCTCCCTCGAGCTGGATATCAGGGCCGACCAGATGGTCCTCAACCTGACTGCCAGTGAGGTGGTGGACCACGTCGTCTTTGCGGCCGAACTGGGCGACACGGCGCGCCTCGAGAGCGAATGGGTCAATGGACTCTCGCTGGTGCGCTCCGCGGAGGGCGACATGAGCATCAAGACTTACCTGCGCGGCATCTCGCCGCAGCTCTCAATCGAATACCGCGACCGGTCTGACGGGACCTCGCTGGGGCTTGCCGCGACTGATTTCAACGCCGGCGGCGAGATGGAGGAGTTGGTCGCGCAGGTGGCGGGCGTCGACAACAAGTCGCTCGACCTGCGGCTGGGCGACCTGCCTTCGAACCTGGACGCGACCGCGCTGCTGGTGGTCGATACCGACGACGCAGGCGACCCGGTTAGCGCCAACCTGACGATTACCACCGACCAGCCGCTCGGCACGGTCTACGGCCGCGTGACCGACACGGTGCGCGAGATGGACATCGAAATAGCGTTGCCGGAACTGCCCGAGTCACTCTCGCTGGGCGCGACACTGGGTGACATTGTCGGCGTCGAGTTCGCGTCGCTGGTGGCGATTCCGCGCGTGACGCTGGCGGCTGATGTCGGCAGCGTCCCGGAGCCGGCGTACTGGACCCACGGTGCGGTGCTGCGGCAGGCGGGCGACAATGTCTCGCTGCGCTTCCACCTGACCGGCCTGCCGCAGGCGGCGTCGCTGCAGCTGGCGACCGGCGAGCCCGACGTTATCAGCCTCGACCTGCAGGGCTGGTCGCCCGAGCGCGACTGGGTCTGGCTCGATATCGACCGCGGGGCTGCCGGCACCGGACTGAGGCTGTTCCTAGACGGCATCCCGGCCGGCAGCGACCTGGTCGGGACCTTCAGCTTCGGCAAGAACCTCGCTGCCGGGGTCGACAGCGACTCGGTTTTCGACATCTCCGCCTCGAAGGGGTTGGGGCGTGCCTACTTCCGGTCGCACAACCAGACCGGCCGCTCCGTCAACGAAATCATCCTCTCTGAGGTGCCGCACGAATTGCGCGCCAAGGTGCTGGTGGGGCGTGAAGTGCGGTTCAACTTCCATTCGTCCTCCGGGCAGGAGCTGTTGATGGCGCGTTCGACCAGCGACCGCTATGGCGGCTGGCGCACCGCGACCGCGTTGGTGCACAACGTCCCCGCCTTCTTCGACATACGGATTGAGCCCAACTACGATTTTGACATGGACCTGCCGTTCATGTTCCAGGGCTTCCCCAATGTAGCTGTGCAGGCCTCCGAGCCGGGGCTGGACGTGGTGCTGCAACTCGACCCGGGTTACACCGGTGGCCACAGCGGCACATGGCTCGACGCGACCGACTTGGGCAACAACACCCGGCTCTACCTCGATGGCTACGCGTACGTGATTGACGCGCCGAACGGCATCGGCGAGGCGTTCCTGCGCAGCACCAATTCGCCGGCGACACCGCAATTCACGCTGCACTACCTCGAACTCCACGCCGTCGGGGTCGAGCACGTACGTATCACGCCGCACGAGCTGTTCGGTGTCTACCCGGTCTTCGAGCTGAGCGAGGCGCGCGGCGGCGAACTGGGCCTCGCGATTGCGGGCGAGCTGCGCTTGGGGCCGCTGACGCTCGACACCGCCGCGATGCTGCTCGACATACGGCTGCGTGAGGTAGGCGGACTGCCGCTCATTCCGGGCTGGCTCGAATACCAGCGCGGAGGACTCGACACCGAGCTCGGCGCAGGTGAGCGGCACTACATCCTGCCCGAGCCCGGCACTAGCCTCTTCGCATCTCTGGGGGCGAGCCTCTGAACCGCGAACAGCAGCGACTGCTGACGCGCATCAGCGCGGTGGGCGCTATCCTGCTGCTGCTCTGGGCTGGCTGGGCGTACGCCATCCCGCGCACCGAGTTGGGGGTCGAGACGGTCTACCACCACTCCTATTCGGGCAACTTCATCCAGTGTCGCGTCACCAATGAGGGGACCCTCGCCTTCTCGGGGCTGGAGATTGAATTGTCGGTCTGGAACGACACCCTGCTCGTCGAGCAACAGTCATGGCGCCCGGGCGCGCTGGCGGCGCACCAGTCGGTGAAGCTGCCGTCGCTGGTATACCACGAGCCGTCGGCCTTCGACTACCAGCTATTACTGACCATCCGCTTTAGCGACGGGAATGGCCCACACGAGTTGCGCTGGGCGTACGAGATTGCCGAATACGGTAACCTCGCCTGGAGCGAAACTTACCGTCAGGTCTGAAAAGGCTTTTTTGCTGTCCCCGGCTGGGGGTTTTCCCGGACCCAACCCCGGACTTAACACCGATGAGCAAGGAAGTCATCTCGGCCTCCGAGATGGAGCGGTATGGATACTGCCCCCTCTCGTGGTGGCTGGGCCGCACAGGCGTCGACGCCGAAGGCAGCGAAGTCACGAGTGGTCTTGAGAAGCATCAGGAAATTGGCGACTCACTCAAGACGCTGCTCCACGAGGAGCACAAGTCGCGCGAGACCTCCAGCACGCTGCTGGCGGTCGTGCTCTACATCGGGATACTGGTGCTGGCGGCGCTCTTCATCCTCTGGCGTATTGGCTCCAACGAGGGCAACATCATGCTCATCGTGAGCCTGTTTTTCATGCTGGGCGCATCGTTCCTGCTCTACCGGCTGCTACAGTCGACCGAGCGTGTCGACAAACTGCGCGACGATTACAAGCTGGGCGAGGGCGAAATCGAGGCGCCTGACGACCTGACTGCGAAGTCACCGGTCCTCAAGTCAGATAAACACAACCTCGCCGGGCGGCCCGACTACATCCTGCACGAGGACGGCATGCGCATCCCGGTCGAGGTCAAGACCGGCCGCCGCCCGCGGGCGCCTTTCTTCAGCCACGTGCTGCAGGCAGGCGCTTACTGCCTGCTGGTTGAGGAGATGTACGGCAAGTCCCCGCCCGGCGGGCAGCTGCGCTATGGCCTCGAGACCGAGCCGCACACGGTCGAGTGGGAGCCGAAGCTGAAAGCCATCGTGCTCGAGAAGCTGGAAGAGATGAACGACGCGCTGGCGGGACAGAGCGAGGTTCACCGCAACCACAACCGCCCCGGCAAGTGCCAGAATTGCTCGCGCCGCAGGGGTTGCTCCGAGCGACTAGACAAGCCACCGGCGGGCGGCAACACTTAAACCACTGCGCCGCTTTGGGAGGCTCCACATGATTCCAGTCAAGCTAGCTATCTCAGGTCAGCCGGGAACCGGCAAGACCGGGATGGTGTTGAAAATAGCCGAAATGGTGAGCGACCGCTTCAGCATCGGCGGCTTCACCACCCACGCCATCGATGAGGATGGCGTGATGGTCGGCATTATGCTGCGTGACTACATTACCGGTGAAGAGGAGCTGGCCGCCTCGGTGCGCTGGGACGTCAAGCCGCGCGTGCCGGGACGCACCCCGGAGGCGACGCCGCTCGGCATCCGGCTCGACACGGTCAAGCGCATCGCGGTCAAATCGGTGCTGCGCGCTATCGAGGAGAACGACCTGATTCTCATCGACGAAGTGGGCAAGTTGGTTTCGGAGTCGAAGGAATTCGCCGAGGCGCTGGACGACGCGCTCGAGTGTGGCAAGCCGATGCTGATTACGATGCACAAGCGGTCGCGCAACCCGCTGCTCCAGTCCATCCGCAAGCGGGATGACCTGCGCACGCTCGAGGTGACGCGCATCAACTCCGGCCTGCTGCCGTCGAAGGCGGTGCGCATCCTCAAGACCGGAATGGTGTGAAACTCCAGCGCGAAGGAGCGGTCGAGTTCGAGGCCGAAGCGTCGGGCCCCGGCTCCGGTCCCGGCCGTGCGGGCGGCGTCTTCTACAATCCAGCCATGGCGTTCGCGCGCGACCTGCACATCGCGCTCTGGCGCAAGCTGGCGCCAGCCGGGACAACGCTCGATGGCCTTGCGGCGTCGGGGGTGCGTGGCTTGCGGCTGATGGCCGAGGCTGGCGCCGCCGTCGAGTTCTGCGACTGCTCGCCGCTCGCGGTAGCGGCCATCCGTGCCAACCTGTCGCGCAACTCGCTCGCGGCGGAAGTGCACGAGGGCGACCTGCTCGAAGTGCTCGAGGGTCGTGAATTCGGCGCGCTCGATATCGACCCCTTCGGGACGCCGGCGCGCTTTCTCCCCGCCGCCGTGCGGGCGGTCGCCGAGCGCGGTGTGCTGGGGGTGGCGGCGACCGACACCGCCGTGCTCTGCGGTGCGCAGCCCCGGGCGTGTGAGCGGCGCTACGGCGCGCTGCCGCTGGCGGGAGTGGCCGCCAAGGAAATCGGCCTGCGCGTCCTGCTTGGCGCCATTGCGCGCGAAGCGGCCGCGACGGGGCGTGCCGTCACACCGCTGCTCTGCTATGTCGAGGGGCATCACTTGCGGGCGTGGGTGCGGCTGGTTCCGGGCAAGTCGCCGCCGCTGCGCTGGCTCTCGCGCGAGATGGCGCTGTACGACGAACCTGCGCGTGGCCGTGCGGGGCCGCTCTGGGCTGGCGCGCTCGGGGAGCCGGCTGCGTTCCCCGACGCGGCGGAGTTGCCGGGCGACGCGGCATCGCCGCGTCGCCGCCGCCTGGAGCGGCTGCTGACGACGCTGCACGCGGAGCTGCCGGGACCGCCGGGGCTGTGGGACATGAACGAAATGGCGCGCGCGGTCGGTAGGGGCGAGACGCCCGCCCGCGAGCGCATCGTGGTCGCCTTGCGAGCGCGCGGCTGGTTTGCGTCGTCGAGCATCTTCCACCCGCTCGGCATCCGCACCGACGCGCCGTCTGACGAGCAGGCCGCCGCGGTGCAATCCTTATAAACGGCAGGCAGGTCCGCGCCACCCCGGCAGCCAGCTTCGCCATGCGGGCAGGTTGCTACGGACGGAAACATGATTGAAGTCACGCAGGTCAGCAAGTCGAAAAACGAGCTGGAAATCACGGTCCACGGCGCCAACGAGACGCTGCTGGGGCCACTGCTCAACCGCACGTTGGCGGACCCGCAGGTGGACTACGCTTCATACTACATGGGGCACATCCTACTGGACGACCCTCGTTTCTACGTCCGCACCAAGAAGGGCACCCCCAAGGCGGCCATTAACCGCGCGATGGAGTCCATCCTCGCCGACATCGCCGCCATTCAGAAGAAGCTCGCCAAAGAGGCATGAGCCTCCCGGAGCCGGGACGCGAGCCGTTTCTCTCCAGCGCTGACGGAGTGGCCGGCCGGCTGCGTGCGACCCCTGAGGACTTCGCTGTCGTCGAGCGCGAGCTGTTGCCGCCCGAGGCGGCCGACGGCCGCCACACGATTGTGCGCGTCACGGCGCGCAATTGCGAGACCAACCTACTGCTGCGCAACCTCGCCCGAGCGCTCGGCATCCAGCCACGCGCGATTGGCTTCGCCGGCACCAAGGACAAGCGCGCCGTCACGACGCAGCTGATGAGCGTGCGCGCCAGCCCCGAAGCGCTGGCGGCGGTCGCGCTGCCGGGCATCACGCTCGAGCCGCTCTACCGCACGGTGAAGCCGCTGCGGCTGGGGCAGCTGCGCGGCAACCGTTTCGCCCTGCGGGTCGCCGACGCGGTCGAGCCGGAAGCGCGCGTTCCCGTGATTCTGGCGGAGCTGGCGGGGCGTTTTCCGAATTACTTCGGTGTCCAGCGCTTCGGCGCGTCGCGGCCGGTGACGCATCTGGTCGGCGAAGCGCTGCTGCAGGGCGACTGGCAGCGCGCGGTCGAGACCTATATCGGTGCGCCAGCGACGGAAGCGGCCGACGCGAGTGAAGCGCGCGCCGCTGCCGAGGCGGCGCGCGCCCACTACCGTGATACTGGCGACCTAGCGGTAACGCTCGAGGCGTTACCGGGGCACCTGCTGTTCGAGCGGCAGCTGGTCGGCCATTTGCTACGCCAGCCCGACGACTGGCAGGGGGCGCTGCAGCGGCTGCCGCCGAACCTGCAGCAGATGTTCATCCACGCCGCGCAGTCGGCGCTCTTCAACGCCATGGTCGCGCAGCGCCTAGCGCAAGGGCTGCCGCTCGACCGCCCCGAGGAGGGTGACATCGTGCTGCCGGCCGACCGGCACGGCGGCCCCGACCAGCGCGCGCCGATTGCAGTCACAGTGCGCAACCAGCCCAAGCTCGCGAAGCGCTGCGCCGAAGGCAAGGCGTGGGTCACCGCGCTGCTCCCTGGTCTCAGCGCACCCTACGCGGAAGGCCCGCAAGGCGATATCGAGCGACGGATCGTCGCCGAGAGTGACATCGCCCGCGAGCGCTACGCGCTGCCGGAGGCGCCTCGGCTCGCTTCCGACGGGCTGCGGCGTCCTATCCACGCGACGGCGCAGGCGCTGGAGTGGAGCCTGGACGACGGCGTGCCGGAGTTCCGCTTCACGCTCGACAAGGGCACCTACGCCACTAGTTTCATGCGCGAAATCATGAAAGCCGAGGATTTGCGCGCATACTGATATAGCCCGGAAAGCGTGCGCGCGATATGGCCGAAGGCAATCCCACCCAGACGGCGCTCGTCGCCGGAGGGCTGGCAGTCGTGCTGTTGCTGAACGTATTCTTCAGCAGCTCGCTGCAATCAGACATCAACAACGTCGAGTCAACCGTTGCGAGCAACGATGCCGACATGGCAACAATGAACGCCGAGCTCGGGGCAATTTCCGACATCCTCGACGCTGACCTCGCGCTCATCGAGGTTCTCGACGCCCGTATAGACGCGCTTGAGAACGAGAGCGGGGACAATACCACCGCAGTGCAAATCGCCGAGCTGCAGGAGGAAATCGATGCAATCATCGATATCCTCGACGCCGACCTGCTGCTGATGGAGGCGGTTGAGGCGGACCTTGACGCAGCCGGAACAAGCATCAGCACGGTCGCAGCCGACCTGAATGCGGTCGAGACGCAGCTCGCAGCCCTCGAGGCGAAGGTCGCGACGCTCGAGACGGCGGTCGCGAATATCAACATGATTCTAGCCGAGCACACCTCGCGAATCACGATGCTCGAAGCGGACCACATGGCTGACATCTACACGCTACAGGCGGAGCACGACATCGACATCATCGCGCTGGAGGCAGCGCTCGAGAGCGCCACCTCCTGCCAGCTGGTGCCGTTCGGGCGCTGACCTGAGCGAGATGGACTTGACCGGGATTGACCTGCGCAGCGCCAACCTGGAGGGTGCCAACCTCTTCGGGGCGGAATTGAACGAGAGCCTGCTGATGAACATCGAGGGTAATAGTTCCACGAACTTCTCCAACGCCTACCTGCAGTATGCGGACCTGACGGGTGCCTACCTGCAGTACGCAGACCTGACGGATGCCGACCTGCGCTGGGCGGACCTGACGGGTGCCTCGCTGGTATCTGCGAACCTGGTAGGTGCCTTCCTGGCGCGTGCAGACCTGACGTGGACCGTCCTGCAATATGCGGACCTGACGGGTGCCTCGCTGGTGTATGCAGACCTGATGGGGGCAGACCTGCGCTGGGCGAATCTGACGGGTGCCCTCCTCGTTGGGGCGGACCTGACAGATGCAGACCTGCGCTGGGCGGACCTGACAGAATTGTCGGCGACTCGGCCTGTCGAGGCGGACCTGACGGGTGCCCACATGTATAGTGCGGACCTGACGAATGCTAACCTGTATGGAGCGGACCTGACGAATGCCTTCCTGAACTATGCGGACCTTAAGTTCGCCGACTTCGAGGACGCCACCGTCACCGACGCTGACTTCACCGGTACATACTGGCACCAAACCATCTGGACTGATGGCGATCGCTACGACAGTAACCTGGCGTGAGCGAGCCCGAATACCCAGTCAGAGTCGGCGACGAGACCTTCGGGCCTGTGCCAGTCTCGCGTCTGCGCGCCGACCTTGAAAGAGGCGAGCTGTCGCACGCGGCACACCTCTGGGACGGCAGCCGATGGGTGCCGGCAGCGGTGTTGCTGGCGCTGCCGCCGGACGCGCTGCTGAGTGAAGGAAGTGTTAGCGAAGACGACTGGAGTAGCGAACGCGGCCACTGGGCCGGCGTGCCGGAGGACGAGCGGCCGCCGCTGCCTGCTTCGCGCGCTTGGCCAACTGTAGACCATCCGGGGCGATGGCTAATGCTCTACGGCGACGTGCTGGTGCTCGACGGCGGGACGGCGACCGCGTGGGAGCTGCTGGACCAGTTCGCGGGACGGGCGACCACCGGCGGTATCCCAGTCGATGGGCTGGTCAACGTCACGCTTGCACCAGTGGGCGGCGCGGAAGGTGGGCCGGTTGCAATCGAGGCCTGCGGCATAGAAGGCATGTACGAGGTTTTCACGCTACGCTGCCGGCTCTCGGCCGCCGACGCGACGGAGCTACGGCGCGAGCTGGAGCGCGACGAAGTACGGGTTGTTGCTGGCTAAACTGGACTAGAAGTGCGGCTGCAACTTCGCCATTATCTGCGGTTTGGGCAGGGCACCGACCATCTGGTCGATTTTCTCGCCGTCCTTGAAGAGCATCATGGTCGGGATGGACATGATGCCGTGTTTTGACGCGACTGCCTGATTCTCGTCGGTGTTCATCTTGACGATGGTCACCTTATCGCCGTGCTCGCCGGCGATTTCGTCCAGCACCGGCGCCACCATGCGGCAGGGGCCGCACCAGGGTGCCCAGAAGTCGACCAGCACCAGCTTGTTGTCGGTGATGGTTGACTCGAACGTGTCGTCTGTTACTTCGATTGCGTTGCCCATATAATTCACTCCATTAGCGGCCTTCAGGACCGCGGTAAACGCGCCACTTCAGGGGGCTGTTAAACGCCTTTGCGCCGTGCCAGCGCGGCTGGCGCGGCGCGTCACCCGGAGATGACCTGCCAGCCGCGGGCGATGGCCTGCGAGACACGCTGCGGCGCGAGCGCTTCGCGCACCTTCAGCGCCGGTACGATGCCGCGCTCGGCGAGTGAATGCGAGCAGGCGAACACTGCACCGCCCAGCTCGCTGATGACCTGCAGTGTCGACTGTGCTTCCGCGAGCGGCGCGCCGGTCGCCTCGTCGCTATCGCCGCCGGCTAGCCACGCGACCGCGTCGCCCTGCAGCAGCACCGCGACGCCATGGTCGCCCGAGCCGGCCTGCGACTCCGCCAGCCGCAGCAGCTCCAGCGCACGGCCCGCGTCGGCGGGGCCGCTCAGCAGCAGGTAGAGGGCGCCGGGCATCAGAGGCTCGCGTGTGTCCCGTCGCAGTGGCAGACGGGTGTGCCGTCCAGTGGCGCCCCCCGGTCTGCGCTACAAGCTGGCATGTGTACCATCACAGTAAGGGGCGTTACCGGACTGCTTGCAGCTGCACCATGCAACCGTCTTCGCTTCATCGAGTGTCACGACAATGGGTGACAGACCGGTCTTCTCGCGCGAGTGCGCGCCATCACAGTAAGGCTGGTTCGCCGAGCGGCCGCAGGCGCACCATGCCACGGTACGCGCTTCTTCCTCGCAGACGAAGGGCGTTTTCTGCGCGATTTCCGGTTCGGACATGGTGTGGCAGCCGTACACAGGCCATAAGCCCATCGTTCGCATCGCGTTTTTTCAGATTATCGTGAACATTAAATAGGTCCCTTTTTTAGCGGGATTGAAATTCATGTTCACAGATTTTGATGAACTGATTGCAGGGGGCGTAATCGGCTTCCGCGAGGCTCTTGAAGCCGCCCTGATTGTGGGCATCCTGATCGCGCTTTTGCAGCGCACCGACCGCGCCGCGATGGTGCGCTGGGTATGGGGCGGAGTCGCGGCTGCGCTCGTCGCGTCGATTGTGATCTGGAAGGCGTTCTTCCTGGTTACTGGCGAGTTTTCGAAGTATAATGAGGAACTTTTCGAAGGTATTCTCTACCTTGTCGCGGCAGCACTGATTACAACGGTGGTGCTGCACATCTTCGGCCACGACACGCGCCGCATGCTCGAGCGTAAGGCGGAGGCGGCCATCGCACGCCGCGAAGCGCTCGGGATGGGGCTGCTCGCCTTCATCTCGGTCTGGCGCGAGGGAGTCGAGACTGTAATATTTCTCGGCGCTGGGACGCAGTCCGGCGACGCTATCACCGGCGCGCTGGTCGGCATCGTGCTGGCGTGCGGGCTCGGCTGGCTGATTTTCTCGTCGACGCGCAAGATTGACCTGAAGCTGTTGTTCGACGGCTCGACCGTGTTCCTGGTGCTTTTCGCAGCCTTCCTAGTTTCGAAAGCAATGTACGAATTCGGTGAAATCGGGTTGCTGCCCGAGAGCGCGCTGCTGTCGGGCGTGGTGGTCGTCGCCTACTTTGGCATCACGCACGTCGTCTCGAGCCGCTACGGCGTCTCGCTGGTCGCCGCCTTTACCGGCTTGCTCAGCGGGCTGAAGCCGGGCGGGAACAGCAGCTGAATCCAAGGTCAGGCTGATTAACCGCTCGCGACTGCCCGTTTCCGATGGGGCGTATCCGGCTGCTAGACGAGCATACTGTAAACCGCATCGCCGCCGGCGAGGTCATCGAGCGGCCGGCGTCGGTGGTCAAGGAGCTGGTCGAAAATGCGCTCGACGCTGGCGCCAGCCGCATCGCGGTGCGCGTCGAGGAAGGGGGTGTTGCGCTGGTGAGCGTCCGCGACGATGGCTGCGGGATGGAGCACGGCGACGCGCTGCTCGCGTTCCAGAAGCACGCCACATCAAAAATCCGCGATTTCGACGACCTGCTCGCGGCGCCCACAGCCGGCTTTCGCGGCGAGGCGCTGCCGTCCATCGCCGCCGTCGCCCGCGTGCGGCTGACGACCTGCGAGCCCGACGCGGAAAACGGGACGCGGGTGCTGGTCGAGGACAACCGCGTCGAGGCTGTCGAGGATATCGCCGCCCCGACCGGGACGACGGTCGAGGTCGCTGAGCTGTTCCACGCGCTGCCGGCGCGTGCCAAGCACTTGAAGCGGCCGGCGACCGAGCTGCGCCACATCATGCGCGCCGTGACGGTACTCGCCATTGCCCATCCGGGCGTCGGATTCGAGCTGGTACACGGCAATCGCACGCTCATCGACGCCCCGTCAGGCGACCTGCGCGAGCGCATCGGGCTGCTGCTGGGGCGCGAAACCGCGCGCGAGCTGGTCGAGGTGGATTTCGAATCGCCCGCGCTCTCGATTGCGGGGATGCTCGCCAAGCCCGCCATCACCCTGCGGTCGCCGCAGAAGCTCTTCCTGCACATCAACCGCCGCCCGGTGCAGGCGCGCGCGCTGGCCTATGCGACTCGCGCCGCCTACGGTAACCTGTTGCACGAGGGGCATTTCCCCGTCGGGGCGCTGTTCCTAGAATTGCCGCCCGATGAAGTGGATGCTAACGTCCATCCCGCCAAGCGAGTGGTGCGGCTGGCGCGCGAGGACGCAGTCTGCTCGATGCTGCGCGAAGTGGTCGAGCGAGTGTTGCAGGAGCAGGCGCTGGTAACACATCTGGAGCTGGGCGAGCCCGCTCCCACGCTGCCGCACGGCGCGGCGGCGCTCGTAGCCGCGCCCGCTGGCACAGTGCCAGCCTCCGCCGCCGGAGTGCAGGCTCAGTTGGCGGTCGCGCAGTCGGACCAGCCGTTGCCGGCGAGCAGCCTGCCGGGGATGCGACCGCTCGAACTTCTCGACGACAGATATATAATAGCCAAAGGCCCGGACGGCGTCTACATAATCGACTTCCACGCTGCGCACGAGCGAGTGATGTATGAGCGGCTGCGGCTCCAGTCGCAATACCAGCGGGTCGGCACACAGGAGCTGCTCGAGCCGCTCAGCCTGGAGCTTTCGCGCGCCGAGGGGTCGGCGCTGGAGCAGCTGCTGCCCGAGCTCGGAGAACTGGGCTTCGCCATCGAGCGCTTCGGCGCCAGCAGCTTCGTCGTCCGCTCGGTCCCGGCACTGCTCGCCGGCGGCGGCCCGCAGCGCGTGCGCGAAGCGCTGCAGGAAATCGTCGAGTCAGGCAGCATGAAGTCGGCGCAGGAGCGGCACGAGCGGCTGCTTTACTCAATCGCGTGCCATTCGGCGCTGCGAGCTGGCGACCGGCTGACGCTGGCGCAGATGGAGTTTGTGATTCGCGAGATGGCGTCGATCCCCAATCCCTACGCCTGCGTCCACGGCCGCCCGACGGTGATGACCATCACTCCTGCCGAGTTAGACCGCAAGTTCAAGCGCACCGGGTTTTAGATTAGAGAGTGGCGAGCCGCTCCGCAATCACGCCCATCGCGGTCGCGGTTTCCAGCTCGATGCTGTGGCCGGTCAGCTCGAGGTGGAATTTGGCTGCCTTGAGCAGCTTGCCCGGCAATCCCTGCGGGCCGACTCCCATCAGTAGGCAGAGGCGGCCTTCGAACGGCTCGGGTGGTTCCGGCTTGCCCGGCTGGGGAGTCGTCGCGACCAGCGTCCCGACCCACTTTCCCGGGACGCCGCTGAACAGCTTCACGCGGCCGGCGCCGACGAGCGCCGCAAACCACTCGCCGCCGTCGGCGCGCGACTCACGCGCGACCCGCTGCGCCAGTCGCGGAAGCTCGGTCTTCCCGAAATCAACCAGCGCTAGGTCAAGCCCGAAGCCAGCGCAGAGCGCCCCCGCCCGTGCGAGCGCTCGCAAGTGCGGAGGTTTGAGGCCACCGCGGTAGCCGTTCCAGAGGCCGAGGACGTGCTCCCCCGCCGGGGTCGGCAGCTCGACAGCTGCCGCAGGCGCGGGTTTTGCGGCCTTGCCGCCCAGTCGCCCCTGCCCGCGCGCCAGCGTTTCGAGCACTCGCTGCCGGGTGGCGGTATCATCGATAGTGGTGGCCAGTTCGCCCCCTTCAGTCAGCCACGCTTTCGCGGTCGCGTGGTCGCCCAGCCGGTGCGCCGCGCCCGCCAGCGTCCCGAGCAGTCGCGCCGATTCGTCCGCCGACCGCTGCCGCGCGGCAGCGGCCAGTGGCTCGAGTTCATCTTTCGCGGCGACCGACGCGAGGTAGCGCAGCCCGCTCGCGTTTGGCTCCAGTGCCAGTGCCTGCTCGAGCGCGGTCGGCGAAACGGCGCGTTTGCTGCGCCGCAATTGCAGGTGTAAATAGCCCAGCAACCGCACCGCCTGATTGCGGGGCAGCTGCGAGAGATGCGCCATGATTGGCGCCGGCTGCAAGTCGCCCGCCCATGCGCGCAGCACCGGTTTGGCGCTGGCCACTTCCTGCTCGGTGTTGGCGAGCGCCAGCTCGAGCAGGTCCTGCTGGAGCTGAGTGGGCAGCCGCGGCGCGGCGGCCTTGAGCACTGTTACCAGCGCTTCGCCGTGGAGCGTTCGCAGGTGGCCTACCAGCGCGCGCAGCACCGGGGGGCGGTCCCCCGCAGAGCGCCAGTCGGCGAGCTGCTTTGCCAGCTCGCCAACCAGCTCGGCGTGGCGCCATTCCTGCTCGACCCGCTCGGCGCACGCCAGCGCTTCGCGGACGAAATCCTGCGCCCGCGACTGCGCGATATCGTCGCGGCTCGAGAGCTCGAGCAGCACCAGTGCGCAGTAGTATGGCTCCAAAGCATGGACCTGCTCGACCAGCGCTTCCAGCGGAGCCCCCTGTCGCGAACGCCGGATGAGCGTGCGGCAGGCGGACGGCATGTGTTCGCGACGCGCCACGCAGTCCGAAGCCTTGCGCGGCTTAAGGTCGCCGGCCGCGCCACTTATGGCGCGCTGCCCTTCAGCACACGTGGAGCTCTTCGAGCGCGAAACCGAAATTGCGGCGCCGGTCGAGCAGCTTTTCGGCTGGCACGAACGGCCCGGCGCTTTCGAGCGACTGGTGCCGCCGTTCGATCCGGTGACGCTGATGCACCGCGAAGGCGACCTGCAATCGGGGACAGTCGAGCTGCGCGTTCGCGCCCCTTTCCGCCGCAAGTGGGTTGCGCGGCACCACGGCTACATTCGCCAGCGGCAGTTCATCGATACGATGGAGCGCGGGCCGTTCCGTCACTGGGAACATACCCACCTTTTCGAGCCGCTGCGCGGGGGGCGGTCGCTGCTGCGCGACCGCGTCGAATACGAGGCGCCCTTCGGGGCGCTCGGCCGCGCTGTCGGTGGAGTCGAGCGCCGCGTCGCACAACTTTTCGGCTACCGCCACCACGTCACGCGTCACGACGTCGGGGCACACTGCCGGTTTCCGGGCCGGCTACGCGTCGCGATTACCGGCGCGAGCGGGCTCATCGGTTCCGCGCTGACGCCGTTGCTGACTGCGGGTGGCCATGCGGTGAGCCGCATGGTGCGACGCACCCCTCGCGCGGGCGAAATCGAGTGGTCCCCGACGCGGCACTACGTCGGCCCGCTCGAGGGACATGACGCAGTCGTCCACCTAGCGGGCGAAAACGTTGGTGCGCTGCTGCGCTGGTCGCCCGCCAAGCGGCGCGAAATCCGCGAGAGCCGCATCGCCGGGACGCGGCTGCTGGCCGAGCACCTGGCGGCGATGGTCATCCCGCCGCGCACGCTCATCTGTGCGTCAGCCATCGGCTGGTATGGTGACCGCGGTGACGAGCTGCTCGATGAGGATTCTCCGTCGGGCGACGATTTCTTTGCCGAGGTGGTGCGCGACTGGGAGGCGGCGTGCGAACCGGCGCTGGCGGCCGGTATCCGCGTCGTCAACCTGCGCTTCGGCATCGTGCTTTCTCCGCAAGGCGGTGCGCTGCCGCGGATGCTCCCGCCGTTCGGGGCGCCGCTCGCGAGCGGCTCCATCGGCGGTGGCCAGCAGTGGTGGTCGTGGGTCGCGCTCGACGACGCAATTGGTGCAATCCACCACGCGCTCTGCGACCAACGGCTGCGCGGGCCGCACAACGTCGTCGCCGGGGCGGTCCGGCAGCGTGATTTCGCCGCGACCGTCGGCAGGGTGCTGCGGCGGCCCGCTGTGATTCCGCTGCCGCGTTTCGTCGTCAGTGGCGCGATGGGTGAGATGGGGCGGTCGCTGCTGCTCGCCAGCACGCGCGTCTCGTCGGAGCGGCTCGCCGGGCGCGACTATCGCTGGCGTCTGCCCGAATTAGAGGGCGCATTGCAGCACCTGCTGGGGCGGCGCGAGTTCGACGCATGAGCCGTCGTCTCGATGAGCTCGACGCGCTGCGCGGAGTCGCGCTGGGGATGATGCTGCTCTCCAACTTCGTTAGTGACCTGGATTTCTTCGGCGCCATGGAGGTCACTGCGGGCAGCGGCTGGTGGTGGTTCTCGCGCCTTACGGGGGGATTGTTCGTTGCCGTGGCGGGCGTCGCGGCGTTCTTGGCGAGCCGCACGGGCAATCCCCGCCAGGCGGTGCACAGGTCGCTGAAGCTGGTCGGCATCGCCTATGGCATCACGCTCGTCACTTGGCTCGCGCTGCCGCACGCCTTCGTTCGCTTTGGCGTGCTGCATCTGCTGGCGCTGGCCGGCCTTGTGGCGATGTCGTTGCGCGGGCGCGAGCGGCTGGCGCTGCCGCTCGGCGCAGCCTGTTTGCTGCTGCCGTGGCTGGCGCTGCCGGGCGGCGAATGGCTCGGGCTGCGCGCTTACGATTTCATGACGGTGGACTACTTCCCGCTCAAGCCGTGGCTCGGGGTTTTCCTGCTCGCTTTCTGGGCGAGCAGCCGTGCCTATGCCGGCGGCAAACCGTTGATGGCGCGCGAGTGGCCTGCGCCGCTGCTCTGGGCGGGGCGACGCACGTTGCCGATTTACCTGCTACACCAGCCGTTGCTGGTGGGAGCGCTGCTGCTGGCAGGATTTCAGTTATAGGACTGCCGAGAGCTTGCGCTCTGGAAAAAAGGGGTGGGGCGGGGGAGCTGTGTGCCCCCGCCCTCCGTTGGACCAGTTAGACGAATCTAACCTAGTCGCTTGCTGCCGATTACGTCGCCGGTGTTATCGAATTTGACTTCCATTGACCAGTCGTCATCAGCGGGGCCGTCGGAAGAGTGGCCCGAGCCGCGTGCGGTGAACTTGTCACCAGCGGACAGCTTGCCATCGCGGTCGTTGTCGTTGAAGGTGACGGCGTAGACTGATCCACTATCGTCATTAACGGCGTCCGAGCGCGTCTGCAGGTCAGCGTCGCAGCTGTCGTCGCATGTAGCGTCGTAGCTTACGTCGACTCCGACCACGTTGCCGGAGAGATTCTGCATTGCAATCTCACCAAACTCACTGGTCGTGCCCGTGCTGTCCTTCAGGAAGTAGCTGAAGGCTTCTAGGTCGTATTTCGTCGATACCTTCACAACGGTGACATAGTAGTCGCCACTGCTGTTCTTGGTTGACGTGAACTGAGCGAAGGGTGAGGTATCTCCCTGTTCCAGGAAGCTGGCTGCCCAAACGTACAGCACAGCTGCCAGAACAACAGTAATCGCTACCATCAGGATGACGGCGATAACTGGGGATACTCCCTCGTTGTCTTGTTCTATTCTGTGTTCCATGGTTGCGTCCTCTTTTCTTTCGTACGGTGCTGCTTGGCAGACCGCAGGAACTCACCACCGTCAGGATGCGTATATAAGCCTAACTAAATTCGTCATCTAACGACAAAACCGGTTCCGGTCTGGTATTAGTAACTTCGTGCCAGCCAAACGCGTCGTTTCGTGGATTTTCCCGAGACGGCGCACTTGCGAGCTTTCGCAAACGGCTCGCGCGCGTCGCCCAGGAATGAGTGTCCTGTGAGCTCCTCCACCATCGCCGCCTCGGCGTCGCTACCGTCGAACGGTATCTCGTAGATTCGCCCCGGCTCGACCGGCTCCGCCAGCGACAGTCGCCCTTCCGCAGAGCGCTCAAGTGGGGGTAATACGTGCATGCACGTATTATTGGCCTTTTCGGTGCGCTTCCGTAATTCGGCCGCAACCGCTTCCAGCGCCTCTTTCACCGCCTTCGTCGCGCCCGCCAGCGGCACGCTGTCTTTGCCGCCGGTGCGCGGCGCCAGTACGCACTCGCCGCTGGCAAGGTCGCGTGGTCCCAGCTCGAGCCGCAGCGGGACGCCGCGAATCTCCCAGTCGTAGTATTTTTGCCCCGGCCGCAGGTCGCGGTCGTCGAGGTGCACCCGCAGCCCCGCCTCACGCAGCTGCGCCTGCAGTTCGTGGCACGCGGCGAGCACATCGTCGGCGCCCTCCTTCGCGAGCACCGGCACGATGACCGTCTGGTGCGGCGCAATCGCGGGCGGCAGGATGAGTCCGCGGTCGTCTCCGTGGACGCCGACGACCGCACCGAGCAGCCGCTCCGACATGCCATAGGTGGTCTGGTGGCAGTACTGTTGCTCGCCCTGCGCGTCCTCGTAGCGCACGTCGAACGCGCGCGCCCACTGGTCGCGGTAGTGGTGGACCGACGCCACTTGTAGCGTCCGCCCGTCGGGCATCACGACGTCGATACCGATGGTGTAGTGCGCGCCGGGGAAGGTGTCCCACAGCGGTCGCCGCGCGACCAGCGTCGGCAGGCAGAGGTCGTGCATCAGCCGCGCCGCGATTTCGAGGTCCTCCTCGATTTGGCGCGTCGCGTCCGCCTCGTCGACGTGGCAAGTATGCGCTTCGAAGAAGTGGATTTCGCGCACGCGGATGAACGAGCGCGTCTGCTTCGTTTCGTAGCGGAAGGTGTTGACCATCTGGTAGGTCTTCAGCGGTAGGTCGGCATGGCTCCGAATCCAGAGCGGGAACATGCTGTACATCGCCGTCTCCGACGTGGGGCGCAGGAACATCGGCACGTCCAGTTCGGTCTCGCCAGCGTGACGCACCCAGAAAACTTCCCGCGCGAAGCCGGTCGCCTCCTCGTCCATCCGCAGCTCCGACGGGTCGACCCCCTCTTCTCGCGCGCGTTGTAGCCGCGCCACCAGCCGGTTCTCCTTCTCAAGCAGCTGCTCCGGGATAAGCAGCGGGAAGTTGACTTCCTGATGGCCGGTGCGCTCCATCTCGGCGTGCGTCAGCCCGTCGATGAGTCGCATCGCCTTCCAGCCGTAGGGGCGCCAGACGTCCATCCCCTTGACGGGGTAGCGCTTGTCGACCAGTTCGGCCGCCTCGACCATGAAGGGGTACCAGGCGTTGAAATCGTCTTTGGGCGGGATGCCGCGCTTGGCGGCTGCCGGCTGGGCCATCGTGCTCGCCAGACAGGTGCTGCTTAAGCGTTTACTTGCGGCGCGGGCCCCACTGTTCCCAACCGCGCTGGATGACGAACGGCCCGATGATAACGGTCACCAGCGAGATGAGCAGCATCTGCCGGCACTCCTCGGGCGCCGCGGCGTAGTTTTCGGGCTGCGTCAGCTTTAGCTTGATGAGCCCGAACCACGGCAGCTCGCCACGTGCCATGCCGACGATGTCGCCCGGCTGCACCGGCTGCACCGACTGGCCCAGCAGGTCGCGATGCGTCAGTTGGTCGGGGTGGCGGTTGCCGACCGAGTCGCCCTTGGTGATGTAACCTGACTGTGTCAGTCCGGTCAGCGGAGCGCCTGGCGGGAGCCCGATTTCAGCCAGCACCAGCTTGCCGTTAGCGAACTCCATGTCCACTTCGGGCAGGTAGTAGCTGCCGTTGTCGCGCACCTCAACCCACGCCATGGCGCGGTGGATGACCGGCGTGGCCGGGGTCCACTCGCTATCCTGCCGGTTGCACTCTGCCTTGTCGAGGCTGGCGCCAGCGCTGCAGACTCCGCGCAGCCCGTTCTTGTAGTAGATGATTACGTCGCCGTAGTCGCCGTAGCGCTCGTAGCCCTGCTGTTTTCCGGCGAGGTAGGTGACGATGTCGCTGCGCTCCGCGCTCTTGACCAGCACAAGGTCACCGGTGTCGATGGCGCCAATGTGGGTGAAGCCCGGCTCGGGGTAGAGCGGGTTGTCATCGTGCTCCATCGAGCCCGATTCGATGACCACCATCGGCGGCCAGTTGCCGGTGTAGGCCCAGGTCAGCATGAACACCGCGCTGACGACCAGCAGCGCGCTGCCGAGCTCCCGCGCCCACGGCGGCAGCTGCTTCAGTGCTTCAAGGTCCATCGCAGCTACTTCCGCTTCTTGCGCTTGATAATCCGCTTCACGCGCCGCTTCTTCGGCTTCGCTTCCGCGCGCGTAATGCGCTTCTGCGGGCCGGTGGCGCTGCCCTTGCTCGCGCCGAAGTCAGTCATCTCGCCGCTGCCCACTTCGCGGATGGCGGTCTCGATTTCCTCATCCACCGCTTCTGGCTCTGGCTCGTCGTCCACCTCTTCAGGTATCGCGACTTCGCCCTCTTCGTTGTCGAGCAGCCCCGCCAGCGGGTCAATCCCGGCGCCGCTCGATGGCTCGAAGTTTTCGTGTGTCTCGGGTACCGTATCAGGGCTGTCGCGCGGTTGCATCTCCTGCCCGCAGCAGGGTGAGCGGTTCCATTTTTCGTGGAATCCCTTGCCGCACGCCACGCAGACGAAATCGCCCTGCTGTGACTTTTGCGGCTCCGCTGCCGGGCTGCTTGCCTCGGGTACTTTTGCGGCCTCGGCAATCTCTTCGGCGCGCAGGACGCTGCCGCCACACTGCTCGCAGCGACCCGCCCGCCGCTGGAAGCGGGTGCCGCAGCTGTCGCACTGGAACGGCTTTTCGGTACCCTGGACGTAGGGATTGAAGTCGCCCGTGTCGACCAGCGTTTCGGCGTCCGCCTGCCGGTCATCCTGCTCGAGCTTCGCCAGTTCGGGATTCTCGGCTGACCCCCCCATCTGCTTGCGCATGCGGGCGAAAAACGAGTCGCGCTCGGCGAAGACTTCCTTGGTTTCGTCCGAGTAGTCGAACTTATCTTCTTCCTTCTTGCGACGGAAAAGCCCCATCGTACTGCGATTCGCCGCAAGCATAAAGCCTTATCGCTCCGCTGCGGCCGCATGAACTGGGACGAGCAGGTGGCGCTGGTGACCGGAGCCTCATCGGGCATCGGCTTCGAAATGGCGCGGCAGCTGGCCGATGCCGGAGCGCAGGTCTTCGCCTCGGCGCGACGCGAGCAGCGGCTGGCGCAGCTTGCCGCCGAGTTCCCTGCCGGCCGCATCACGCCACTCGTGGCGGACCTCGCGGAAGCGGGCGCCGGTGCGCGGCTGGTGAAGCAGGTGCTCGCCGACGCCGGTCGGCTCGACCTGCTGGTCAACAACGCCGGCTACGGCGAGCTGGTGAAGGCCGACGAGCAGACGACCGAAGCGGTCGCGCGGCAGATGCAGGTCAACTTCATGGCGGTCATCGAAGCGACGCTGGCTGTCATCCCGACGATGAAGTCGCAAGGAGGTGGCCGCATCCTTAACGTCGCCTCCATCGTGGGCCATATGGGGCTGCCGGGAATCGCGGCGTATGTCGCGAGCAAGCACGCGCTGCAAGGATGGTCGGAAGCAAGCGGCTACGACCTCAGGGAGCACGGCATCGCCGTCACCTGCCTCTGCCCCGGCGGCACCGCGACCGAGTTCGATGATCATCCCTCGTTTGACCGCCACGACGGCGTCAGCAGCTTCACCCAGCCGGCCGCCACCGTCGCGCGCGCTGGGCTGCGCGGGGCGTGGAAGCGCAAGCCGCTGGTGATTCCGGGGTTACGCAACCGCTTCTTCCTCTGGGCGCACGACCGGCTGCCATGGCTCTACCGCCGTGTCATGTATCGCGAAGCGCGGCGTATCGCGCCGCGTGACTAATCACTACAACAACGGTAGCTTTCCGGTCAGCCGGTCCAGCTCCGCTTCGCCTGCGGGGCCGATGCCGATACAGGTAATGGTCCCGGCCGCCAGCTCGGTGCGCCCCGCGTCGCGCACCAGAGCGGTCGTCAGCCCTGCCGCGCGCGCGTCGGCTTGCAGCGCGTGCAGCGCCGGCTCGTCGGGGCAACGCACGGTAACCTTGCGCTGACCCTCGTCAAACCAGTCTCGGAACTCGCGCCGGTCGTGCTTCTGTGCGCGTAGCGCGCAGCTGACGGCAGCGTGCGCCACTTGCGCCGCGAGCTTGCCGCGCGACAGCTTCAGGTCGCCCCGCACGGCGATGATCAGCTTGCGCTCCACCTAGTCCTCGCTGGCCCGGTCGGCCCCGCCGGCCTCGTCGGCCTCGCCGCCGGGGTCGACCGGCTGCACTTCGTGCGCCAGCCCCTCGCCGGGGGCAGCGGGGTTCAGTGCATTCTCGAGCTCCGCCCGGCGCGCGTCGATGTCGGCCAGATCGGCCAGCAGTGTCTTGCGCTTTTTCTCGTAATAGCTGCGCATCATCGGGCTACCGACCCGCTCGCGCCGCTCGAATTCTTCCAACTTGCGCTTGACGTTGCGCCGGTCGTGCTGCAGCCCTTCCATCTCGAGCAGCTCGGCTGGGATGATTTTCCCGGCGACCGCCAGCTCCGCCTCGATGCGGAAGCCGGGCGGTGCGCGCGCCAGCGTTGGATGCACGTTCGCGAGCCACGGATACGCGCCGCGATACCAACCGATAGCGAAGAACAGGGCGGTCGCGGCGAGCAACGAAGTCGCAACGAACGCGGTCTGGAAGTATCCCTTCTCACCGTCAGAGACCCCCTCCCAGGCCGGGGCGTTGCCGAGCCCGGGGTTGCCGAGCACGAAGCCGATGAGAATCACGACGCAGATGGACATAGCCATCCCCAGGGTGACGCGGTAGAGTGTGTCGAACTCCTCATCGAGTTCGTTCTTGCGCGGGAACATCGCCATTATCAGTGTGTAGCCCGGGAAGAAGAGCACCAGCAGCAGCCCGTAGATAACGCGCAGGTTGAGAAAATCGTGCTGTTGCCAGCTGCCAATCGCCCCGAGAATGGTAATCAGCCCGAAGAAAGGTGCCCAGAGCGACGGCACTTCCTCATCGTTGGAAATGAGCGCGTAGACCAGATCGAGCACCCAGACTACCGGCCGCAGCACCAGTTCCCGCATTGGCCGCGCCACGCTGCGGCGGTTAAAAACGTCTGCCGCCGCGGAATCCGCGTCGGTATCCCCGCGACTCCGCCCCGTCGCGCCGCACCCCGCCCTGCGCCAGCAGCGCCTTCCAGCGGCCGCGGCAGTCGCACGCGACCGCTGGCAACGGACCGCCCAGCCGGTGCGCCGTCAGGCCGTCGAGCAGCGCCTGATCGCACTTGCTACAGTTGTGCGCGCCGCGCTGCGTCCCGCCGCCGGTCGGGTCGGAGTAGACGCGCACGCCACATTCCCGCGTGCGGCGCAGTACCTCAACCACCGACCAGAGCCACGGCGCGCTCCATTCGCCCCGCCTGAAAAGGCGCTCGACGACCGTATTTCGCTGGACGTTGACCGGGTTTAGCGAGACTTTATCGACGTGCGGCGCCGCGCGCTCGATTGACGTGACCGCGTCATCGATGGCTTGCGCCTCGTTCAGGAACGGCGGCTTCAGCAGCACATACGCCTTGACGCTCGCGCCGGCAGTGCGGGCGTTCACGCACGCGCGTGTGAAGCCATCCCATTTCAGCCGCTTGTTGACGCATTTGTCAAGCACCAGCGGCGTTGCCGACTCGAGCCCGATGGCGACTTCGAGCGCCGGCGCAGCGCCGTAATCCATGTGGCGCGCGTGGACGAACTCGGGCAGCGACTCGACCAGCACTTTCTCGACGCCGGCCGCGTGCATTTCGGCCATCGCCTGCGCGGCGAAATCGAGCGGCACCTCGGTCGGGTCCAGGAATGAGCCCGACGTGTAAATTTTGGCGTAGCGCTTCTCTGCCAGGTGCGGCAGCACCTGTGCCCACTGCGCCTGTAGCGCCTCGGTCGAGACGCCGCCGGGAACGGTGTCGTTGAAGTAACCGCACATCGCGCACCCTTCGCGAATCGACCAGTAGCAGCCGCGCGTGCGCAAGATAGCGACCCCCGCCTCGACCTGCTCGTCGTCGAGCACTTCGCGCTCGGTCCAGGTCGCGACCGGTTGGTCGAGCGGATGCGCCGCCGGTTCCTGCTTGGCGGCGTTGACGAATTCGGCGAACGCGTCAGCCACGGTTCCGCACCTCCACTGCCAGCCCCCGTTCCATCGCGACCATCTCGCCGGGCGCCATGCGGGCGACCCCGGCCGCGGTGATTTCGCCGCCCTGCTCGACCGCTACCTGCTCGCCATTGCGGAACTCGCCGCGTGTGCCAATGACGCCGGCGGCGAACAGGTCACCGCGCAGCTGGAATTCGGCCGCCTCGATGACTGGCCCGCCCGCCGCCGCCAGCGCGGCAGCGCCCTGTACCGTAAGCGCGAAGCCGCCGATGCGCGGCGAGAAATTGGCCAGCCCCTCGAGCCGCAGCCGCGGCCAGCGCCCCTGTACCGCCGCGGCGAGCAGCGGCTCCGCCAGTTCGTCGAACTGGACCTGCGCCAGCCCGGCCGCTTCGCCGCGCGAGCGGTCGCGGCCGGAGAGCGACGCGACGCCGCGCAGCGCGGTGCGGCACGCGGCGCGCAGCGCACCGAGACCGGCGCCGGACGCAGGCCTCTCTGCACTGGTTTCCAGCACCTCCACACCGCGCTCGCGCAACAGCTCTGCCAGCAGTCCGGAAGCGGAGCCAGCGTGCACTATTGCTTTTTTATACCTGTCTTCGGGGCGCAGCCGTTCCATCTGGCGGCCAAACATCGCCGCTTCGTTGGCGTCCCAGTGGCCGGTTACGCCGACGTCGTAATGCGCTGCCGGGTGGAGCATTTCCAGCTCGCGCGGTACCAGTCCCAGCGGACTTGTCACCGACACGACATGCAGCGCCAGCCAGTTGTCCAGCTCGCGCAACGTGCGGTGGAAACGGCGGTGCGTCGCGCTCCAGTGATACGGCTTGCGCGCTGAGCAGGGCAATAGCAGCAGCACCATCCCCGCGGCGGGCGGCGCGAAGCGTTCGAGATTGCGCCGCCATTCGATGACGGCCGGATGCCCAAGCGAGAGCGCGCCGGCGCGGATTTCGACCGTGCGGCGGGCGCCCCGGGTCGCGAGCAGGTCGCGCGAGTGGTACAGCAGCTGCGCCACGCGCGGATTGTGCAGCGCGGTGCGCTCGACCAGTTCCCGCAGCCGTCCCTGTTCCAGCGCGCTGCGGATGCGGCCCAGCCAGCCCGCGAGCGCCTTGCGGTTGCCCGCGGCGGTCGCACCCCCGTCGGGAATCCAGTCACCTTGCTCGAGTCGGAAACCGACCGCGCCGCGCAATTCAGCCGCGAGTGAGTCGAACAGGTCCACCCCTAGGTACGCGAGCAACGGCATCTCGGCCGGCTCGACTGCGGGGGTGTAGAGCAGCCGCCGCCAGCCCGCCTCCTCGCGCGTCGCCCTCAGCGCCGCAAGCAGCTGCCGTGGGTCGTGCGATGCCGCGCCGTCGAGCACCGCAACGTCGTCGGAGAGCGCCAGGAATGGTGCCTGTGTGGTGTCGCGGCCGAGCGGCTGCGGCGGCAGCGGTAGCTTGCGGCGGCCGAGCTTCAGCACACCGCCGTCGCCCAGTGCCTTCTCGGGAAGCAGCTTCGTGCCGCTATCGGCGCCCAGCGCCAGCGGCGTCCGGCGGCCGTGCAGCTCCAGCAGGCGACCCAGCCCTTCGTGCGCGAGCGGTTCCACGTATCGCGCCAGCGGTGCCGGGGAGATTACTCTTCCGGCGACTCATTCAGTTCTTCGGGGGTTTCGGTGGAAGCCTTCGAGTGCACCGCGGCAACCGCAACCTCGTCCTTGATGGCCTGCATTTCCTTGGCCATCTCCTCGGCCGTTGGAATCGGGCCGAGAATATCGTCCGCTGCGCCGAGCGCCTTTTCGACGTCAGCCACTTGCGAGATTTCCTTGTCGGGGGTTGCGCGTGCCGCGCCGACATATTCGGCGGCGCCCTCTATCAGCCGGGTAATCTCGAACGGCAGCACGAACTTCGTCGACGCGCCAGCACCCAGGTTCTTCAGCGTATCCAGGCTCAGTACCGTAAGCGCCTTCGAGTCCAGCGCGGCGGCGCCCATCGAGATGATGCGCAGACCCTGTGCCTCACCCTGCTGTTGCAGGATGTGCGCGGTCCGCTGTCCCTGAGCCTCTAGGATCTGCGCCTGCCGCAGACCTTCGGCTTCCAGGATGCGCGACTGCTTGTCGCCCTCGGCGTTCAGGATGGCGGCGCGCTTGTCACCGTCAGCGCGCAGGATGTTGGCGCGCCGGTTGCGCTCGGCCGCAGTCTGGTCCTCCATCGCTTGCTTGACGTTGGGCGACGGGTCCACTTCGCGAATCTCGACGTTCTCGACCTTGACGCCCCATTTGTCGGTCTCAACGTCGAGCCGGTCGCGCAGGCCAAGGTTAATCTTGTCGCGGTTCGAGAGCACCTGGTCCAGCTCCATGTCACCGATGACCGCCCTTAGCGTGGTCTGTGCCATGTTGATAATCGCCTGCCGGTAGCTCGTTACCTCGAGGACAGAGCGCTTTCCGTCGGCGACCCGGAAGTAGATGACTGCGTCGACCATCGTGGGCGAATTGTCTTTGGTAATGACCTCCTGTCGCGGGACATCCAGCACCTGCGTCCGCAGGTCGACCATAATGACCTGGTCCAGGAACGGAATCACGAAATTCCAGCCCGGGTTGAGCTGGTCCTTGTATTTTCCAAGTCGCAGCCTTACGCCAATCTCGTACGCGTTAACCTGTCGGATAACCGCGAACAGGACTACGACAGTCAGTGCGAACAGGATGAAGAATGCGAAGAGGAGGAATCCCCAGCCACCCCCTCCATCCGAGTCATGACTATCAGCAGCAGCAAGGGGGAGGGCCAGAAGGGCCATCAGGGCCGTGCAGGCCGCCACATACAGTTTCTCTATTTTCATCTTTTTCTCCTTATTCAGTTGGTTCCACTATAAGGTGAATCCCGTCAGCGCCAGTGACCCTGACCAGACTCCCCTCAGGAATGTCCGTGATGGAATTGGCACGGAACACCTCGGTTCCGAGCCGGATTTTGCCTTCGATGGTTCCCGCCACGACCGCGCGAGTAACCTTGGCTTCCTTGCCGATGTGTAACTTCAGCGACCCGATAGGAGGCGTATCGGGCGGCGCCAGTGACTGGTAGAATTGCAGGGTGAAATAGAAGGTTACCAGCCCCACGCCGAGCACGATCGGCAGCGCCAGCCAGCTGCTGACAATATCGGGTGCAATCAGCAGCAGCAACCCAATTACCAGCAGCACCGTCGCCGGCACCGCCAGCAGGAAGCCGGGATTGATGGTCTCGAAGACGAAGAGCAGGATGCCCAGTACAATGAAGGCATATCCGAGGGAGGCGCCCAGTTCCATACTGCCGCCACTGCGGGGTTTTATAAAAAGTAACTTCTAAAATTATGTTGAGTGAATATTCCGGCACCACACACCCGCGTAGGATACTGCCTTGGGCAGCCTTATATACCCCTGCTTTTTGCGACGACTCCCTCGTCCTACCGCAAGGTATGGCAGGGCACCAACAGTGCACCCGTCCTGCCGTCCTAGGCCGGGGAAGTGACACAGGCTCGAGTACCTCATCCGGTACGTAGTGGGCCAATGAAAGTCAGATCAGACGCAGACCTGGCGAAAGTCGGGCCGATGGCTATAAGCAGTTACTACGCCACCTGATGGATGACTGGGCTCGGTTGCCGAAGAAGGTCGTGCCAAGCAGCGATATGCTTCGGGGAGGCGCATGGAACCTTTGATCCGAAGATTGCCGAATGGGACTTCCCAGACCTAAGTCTAATCCTTCACAGGATGGGGAACGCCCCGAATTGAAACATCTTAGTAGGGGCAGGAAAAGAAATCAAATGAGATGGGGTAAGTAAAGGCGATCGAACACCCCTTTACGGGCAAACCGAATCCCGCAGCGAGAGTTGCGGGAAATGTGGATGGCCCGGTTACGTCCTAACTCTCATATCCGAAGTTCGTGTGGAACGCCGGTGCCAGAGAGGGTGACAGCCCCGTAGGAGAAAGAGAGCAGGACGATTTCCGGGACCCAAGAGTAGCGTGCGTTGGATATCGCGCGTGAAGACGGGAGGTACTAACTTCCAACCCTGAATACAGACCGAGACCGATAGCGTACTAGTAGCGTGAGCGAAAGTTGTAAAGCATCCCTAGCGGGAGAATAGAAAGACCCTGAAATCAGGTGGTTACAGACTGATACGGCGTGCAAGGGAAGAGGCGGTAACACCACCGCTGACCGGCGTCGTATCGTCCGATTCGAAAATTGGCCCATGGAGTTTCTTTCACTGGCAAGGTTAAGCACGCAAGTGCGAAGCCGCAGGGAAACCGACAGTCCGCAGCATTGCAAGGGACGGAGTGTGCTCGCTCGGAGTCAGTGGATGGATACCCGAAGCCGGTCGATCTATGCCTGGGCAGGGTGAAGCCCCCCGGAAGGGGGGTGGAGGCCCGTACCGGTACTGATGTGCAAATCGTTCGGATGACCTGGGTATAGGGGCGAAAGACCAATCTAGGCCGGCAATAGCTGGTTCCTCTCGAAACTGCTCGAAGGCAGACCTCCGTGGAGACGGGGCGTGCGGTAGAGCACTGATTGCGTGTTTAGGGAGCGAGAGTTCTCGGCATGCTGTCAAACTCCGAATGTGCGTCCGTCGTAGAAGCGGGGCAGTGAGGGCACTGGGGTAAGCCTAGTGTCCGCGAGGAGAACAATCCAGACCGAAGTTAAGGTCCCAAAGTAACCGCTAAGTGTTAAAGAACAAATGGTGTCTGGCGGCAGAGACAGCTGGGAGGTTGGCTTAGAAGCAGCCATCCTTTAAAGAGTTCGTAACAGATCACCAGTCGAGTTTCTGGGCCCAGAAAATGGACGGGACTAAGCGGTTCACCGATACTTCGGGCCACCGAAAGGTGATGCGGTAGAGAGGCGTCGTGCGTGGATGGAAGCAGGGGCGTGAGTTCCTGTGGACCGCGTTCGAATGATAATCATGGGAAGAGTAGTAGCGTAGACGGGTGAGAATCCCGTCCGCCGTAGGGGCTAGGGTTCCTCGACAATGTTCATCAGTCGAGGGTTAGTCGGTCCTAAGGTTTCCCCTAACAGGAGAAATCGAAAGGGAAGCAGGTTAATATTCCTGCACCAGTCCGTATTTTGTCCAGTTCTTGACACATCGGGTGCGACGGAGCACTCCTGTCGGAGTGTTGCTGATCGCGATAAAGTCGTGGAGAACCGTAATGGTGAGAAGCGACCTAAGCGGTTGGGAGGCGGAGTATTTCGCTTCCGTTCTATCCTGGTGTCCGTGAAAAGAGAGCTGGAGCCGTGCTGACTGTCCGTACCGAGATCTGACACAGGTGCCCCTAGGTGAGTAGCCTAAGGCGTCGCGGCATAATCAAGGCAAGGGAATTCGGCAAATTGGCCCCGTACCTTCGGTAGAAGGGGTGCCAGCCTTGCAGAAGGCTGGTCGCAGTGACCAGGGAGCTCCGACTGTTTACTAAAAACACAGGTGGCTGCTAGTCCGTAAGGATGTGTATAGCCGCTGAATCCTGCCCAGTGGCGGTATCTGAAACCCAGTTTCAACTGGACGAAGGACCGCTAAACGGCGGGGGTAACTATGACCCTCTTAAGGTAGCGTAATACCTTGTCGCTTAATTGGCGACTTGCATGAATGGCCTAACGAGAGCTC
>LWDU01042492.1_pt1 | contig 58615 bp, 50 predicted proteins | sample 727161 | NCBI WGS metagenome assembly LWDU01 (sample SAMN04566230, study PRJNA314399) | hydrothermal vent metagenome | isolation source: deep sea hydrothermal plume seawater | place: Mexico: Gulf of California, Guaymas Basin | collected 2004-07-11
GGGCGCCGACTGGGGAACGGAACTGGATCTGGTGGTGAGGCGTGCGCAGAGCGCCGACTTCCTCGGAGGTCTGATGCCGCTGGAAGTGGGATTGGGCAAGTTTTCGTCTGATACGGGCTCGCTCGAATCGACCACCTACTTCTATACTCAGACCTCGTGGGAATTTTAACCTGTAGGTTTTAACCCGCAGTCTTGCGAGTAGAGGGTCTTCAGCGACGGGATCATGCGAGCGCGGGAGTCGATGGCTCAGCCATCGACTCCCGCGCTTTTTCGATGGCTCAGGAGCAGGAAGAGGGGCGGGTAGACGATCGCGGCCGGTCGAGGATCAGAACAGTTTGAAATCGTCGAGCGGCCACAGTCTCAGCAATACCTTGCCACGAACCAGGTGGACCGGAACGATGCCGAAATCGCGGCTATCGCGGCTCTGCGGTCGATTATCCCCCATCATGAACAGGTGGTCCGCCTCGACCTCGATGACATCGCCGGGTCGATCGGGGAACAGGGTTCGATGAGTGTATTCTTCGGTCAAGGCCTCGCCATTGAGCAGCACCTGGTCTCCGATCAACTCGATTCGATCGCCACCGATTCCGATGACTCGCTTGATCAAGTTCTTGGCTGGATCCTCGGGAGAGATGAAGATGATCAGATCTCCCCGTTCGATCTCTCCCAGTGCCGGTCGCACCTTGTCGACCACCACCCGCTGGCCATCCTGTAGCGTCGGCTCCATCGAATGGCCGCTGATGGAGTAGACCTGGGTGACAAAGGTGTGGAGGCCCAGTGCCAGCGGGATGGCGATGGCCAGCTGAATCCACTGGAGCCAGGGTCCTGGATCTCGACCCAGATCCTTGCCACTGAGACGAACCAGTTCCTGGTGGACCGTATCGACCACTTCATGGTTAGCGGTTTCGAGAGCTCGGATCAGGATCCGAATCGCCCCGACATGCTGGAGTCCCGGTTGAAGCCGCAAAAGCGCCTTGGCGAGGGCTCCTTGCCTTCGGCGAGTCACGGCTCCCAGCAGGTGTTCTCCGAGAACCCCGACCAGCGTCAATGCGAGGGTGCCTCGAAGCAGCCTCTCGGAGCCTCCAGCGGCTTCAGCGGTGGCTTCGTAGAGCCCCCAGCCGGGGTCGAGAACCAGTACCAGCATCACCACCAGGGCCAGGAGCCACAGGTTGCGTACGGCGATACTGAGTGCGAGTAATGTTTTCATCGGCTCTGGGCACTGTTTCTAGTGACGGAAGTGTCGCTCTCCAGTGAATACCATGGCGATCCCTGCGGCATTGGCCACCTCGATCACCGATCCATCGCGGATCGATCCTCCCGGTTGGATCACTGCCGTGACTCCGGAAGCGATGGCGGCCTCGACCCCATCGGGGAAGGGGAAGAATGCATCGGAGGCCAGGGATGAACTCTTGCAACGATCCCCAGCCTTGCGACAGGCGATCTCGACCGCATCGACTCGACTGGGTTGACCGGCCCCGACACCGACCACGGCCCGATCGTGGGCCAGCAGGATCGCATTGGAACGAACATGCGGCAGGACTCGCCAGCCAAACAGCAGGTCTTGCCACTCCTGGTCGGTGGGTGCCCGATCGCTGGCTACGGTGAAGTCTGCTCGCTGCCGGAGGCTTCGATCTTTGGTCTGGAGCAACATCGCTCCAGGTACCGACCGGATCTCGATGGGCAGTGTCTCTTGATCACCAGTCTCGCCCCCCTCCAGCATTCGACAGGAACGACCCCACTTGACCCCGTCGCGAATCGCTTCCAACGCACCCGGCAAGAACTTCGGTGCGTGGATCACTTCAAAGAACAGGTCGGTGGTTGCGATTCGACGCGCCAGTTCCTCGTCGAGCGGCTGGGACAGGGCGAGGATCCCGCCGAATGCGCTGACCGGATCTCCCGCCAGTGCCGCCTCGAAGGCGGAGCCGAGGCTCTGCCTCTCGGCCGCTCCACAGGGGAGGCAGTGCTTGACCACCACCGCTGCCGGGCCGTCGAGACCGCGGCAGCACTCGATGGCTGCAGAAGCGTCGAGGATGTTGTTGTAGGACAGAGCCTTCCCGCCGTGACAGGTGGCATCGGCGATGGAGAAGGAGTCTCCGTCATTTCTCTGATACCAGGCGGATTCCTGGTGGGGATTTTCGCCGTAACGCAGCGACCCGACCCGGGTCCACTGCTCGGTGACACTCTCTGGAAACGCACCTTCGACCTGCTGTCCGAGCCAGTTGGAGATGGAGGCGTCGTAGGCGGCAGTGCGACGGAACGCCTCGAGAGCCAGGTCGATTCTGGTCGAGTGGGACAGCTGGCACTGCTGCTCCTTCAGTTCAGCGATGATCGCCGGATATCTCTCAGGGTCGACCACGACCGCCACGTCGCGGTGGTTCTTTGCTGCTGCCCGAACCATCGCGGGGCCGCCGATATCGATCTGCTCGACGGTATCTTCGAAGGACGCTCCTGCGGCGACCGTCTGTTCGAAGGGGTAGAGGTTCACCACCAGTAGATCGATGGGAGGAATGCCATGTTCATGACACGACTCCAGATCTCCCTCGACATCTCTGCGTGCGAGCAAGCCGCCGTGCACCCTCGGGTGCAGTGTCTTGACCCGGCCACCCATCATCTCGGGAAATCCGGTCACTTCCTCGACCGGGCGCACGGTGATTCCCCCATCCTGGAGCACTGCAGCAGTACCGCCTGTGGACAGGATCTCGACTCCCAGTTGTTGAAGGGTGGAGCACAACTCGACCACCCCTTGTTTGTCGCTGACAGCGATCAGGGCGCGCTCAATCTTGCGTGGTGCTGGAGTGGTTCCGGAGAGGTCTGACATGTGCGATGGGCCTTTCCTGGGATCGCAGAAACTCGAATTGGCGAGAGAATGAGCGGCTCTATCGGTCTTCATTCTCCTGAATTCGGTAACCTCGGCGCCCTTTCGCGGGAGTCGGGGGTTGATGGCTAGATCCTAGCCCGGTTCCCTGTAGTGGTCCAGCGAGGCGAGCGGGGAAGTTGTGAAGAGAGAGAGGGCCGTGTGAAGAGATTGGAGTGGCAGGCGGATCTGGGGCGAATCGTGATTCGCTTCTCCTATGACCCACTGCTGGTTGCAGAGGTAAAGATGATTCCCGGCCGTCAATGGCACCGGGATCAGAAATTGTGGAGTGTTCCCCTCGGCAGCGCCGGGGAAGCGGCACGCATCTTGATGCCGCTCGGATTTGAGCCGACAGCAGAAGTAGAGCGGTTGCTCAACGGTGAAGTGGAAGGGCTGGCAGGGATCGGTGAGCAGGTGGCAGAAACAGCCGCCCCATCCGATCCGGTGAGCGAAGGCTGGAGCGTCACGCGCCTCAATGAAACGGTCAGGGATGCACTGCAGAGATCGCTGCCGGAGACCATCTGGCTCCAGGGAGAGGTGCTGGAGTTCGACCGGAACAGCCACCGAGATCACATCTTTTTCAAGATTGTCGAGAAGGTGGAGGGGGAGGACCGTCCGCGAGCCTCGGTCACTGCCGTGCTGTTTCAGGGCAACAAGGATCGAGTACTGAAGCGATTTGCAGAGACAGAAACTGACCTGACCGATGGGCTACAGGTGCGCATTCAGGTGCGAGTCGATCTCTATGTTCTGAACGGATCCTATCAGGTGGTGGTCGAGGATATTGATCCGACCTACACCCTGGGAGAGATCGCTCGGCGTCGCGAGCGGATCCTGGCGGAGCTCCGAAATCGAGGTCTTGAGCAGCAGAATCTGTCGCGCCACTGGCCGTTGGTCCCGTTGAGGATTGGTGTCCTCACCAGCCCCGGCAGTGATGCGTGGAAGGATCTGATTGACGAGTTACGAGGGTCTGGTTTCTCCTTCGATGTCGCTCTCTACGGGGTCCATGTCCAGGGTGAAAGAACTGAAGCCGAGGTGCTGAAGGGACTCGAGTACTTCGAGCAGCATGCCGCTGATTTTGATGGGTTGTTACTGGTCAGAGGAGGAGGATCACGGGCGGATCTGATGGCCTTCGACTCCTTGCCGCTGGCACTGGCGGTGGCCCAGCACCCGCTCAAGATCATGGTAGGCATCGGGCACCAGGCAGATCGATCGGTACTGGATGAAATTGCCCACTCGGAAAAAACGCCCACCGCCGCAGGGCAGCAGCTGGTCCAGCAGGTCAGCGGTTTCTGGCAACGGGTTCGAGACCAACTGTCGCGAATCATGATCGGGGCCCGTCATCGCATCGATCGGTCTCAGTCGAGTCTGAACAGTTCACGCTCGCAGATCGCTCGAGGGGCCTCGCTGGCGATGCTCGAGCAACGCCGCAGACTTCAACTGGTGGCCAGTGGCCTGGAGTCTTCTGCGGCGGGCCAGTTCGGAGAGGCGCGGGGAATGCTCAAGGCGTCTCGCCAGTGGCTTTCCAGCGCCACTGCGAGGGCTCTTCGAGTCGCTGCAGATCAACGAGTCGGTCAAGTAGAGCGGCTGCAGACCAGTGCATGTCAGCAACTGCTTCGGCAGCGAGAACGTCTGGCCGTACGACAAGTTCAAGTCCGGGGAGCAGATCCGCAGACGATACTGGCGCGCGGGTTTGCCTGGGTTCGGGATCGATCTGGTCGTACGATCGGATCTCAAGCGGGAGTTTGCATCGATCAGGAAATATCAGTCCGATTTGTCGACGGGGTCGTGGATGCCCGGATTGAAGCCTCCAGAAGTGACTCCTCCGTGGGTCTGTCCAGTCGATGATTTGATGGATAGACTGGGCCTTTCGGGATCGATTCCAGGAAAGAAGAAGACTCGATGAGCGCAAAGAAGTTGCCGGGGTACAAGGAAGCGACCGACGAGATCGACAAGATCTTGCAGCGGATCGATGACAACTCCGAAGTCGATGTCGATGCGCTGGCCGACGATGTGGAACGTGCTGCAGAGTTATTGCAACTCTGTGGCGAGAAACTGAAGGCGGCCGAGGTCCGTGTTCAGGAGGTTTCACAAAGGCTGGCGGTGGAGCAAGAGCACGATTCCGCAGATGAAGAAGAATAGAGGAGGGTAAGCATGTCACTTGTGGTGGTAGGAAGCGTCGCCTTCGATTCGATCGAGACTCCCGATGGCTTCGTCAAAGATGCCCTCGGAGGATCTGCGGTACATTTCTCTCTGGCGGCGGCTCTGTTCGGGCAGGTCCAACTGGTCGGTGTGATCGGAGAGGACTTTCCCGAGGAGTGGCATCAGTTGCTGCGCGATCGGGGAGTGTGTACCGAGGGACTCGAAGTGATCCCCGGCGGCGAGACTTTTCGCTGGTCCGGCAAATACTTCGACGATCTGGATCAACGAGAAACGCTCAGTTGCGACCTCAACGTATTTGAACAATTCAAACCGAATGTTCCTGCGGCGTATCGAGACACCGACTTCTTGTTCCTGGGAAACGGCGCTCCAGTGACCCAGTCGAGCGTGCTCAGCCAGATGAGTGCTTCTCCCTTTACCATGGTGGACACGATGAATTTCTGGATCGATCAGGACCGATCGGAACTGATCGCCTTGTTGAGCCAGGTCGATGCGCTGGTGCTCAACGACGAGGAAGCGTATCTGCTCAGTGGCGAGAAAAACCTGGTGCGTGCGGGTCGCTGGATTCGCAAGCTGGGACCCAGATACGTCATCGCGAAGAAGGGGCAGCATGGAGCGACCATCTTCCACGAGGAAGGTGAGACGGCACTCCCTGCACTGCCTCTGGCAGATGTGGTCGACCCCACAGGAGCCGGCGATTCCTTCGCCGGTGGATTGCTGGGCAGCCTGCAGCGATCGCGCAGGACCGATCTCGACGCCATCAAGGTTGCCGTGGCCTGGGGAACGATCACCGCTTCCTTCTGTTGTGGCGGATACGGGGTCGAAGGCATTCTCTCTGCAAACCAGTCTTCATTGAGGGAGAGATTTGACCACTACTGCAAGATGCTTCACATCGGATCGGATGACCCGATGCAGTTTCTGGTGGATAGGCTGATGGATGAGAGCCTCTAGGGCGCAACTGATCGGTCCCCTCGTGGGTCGGCGGGTGATGACGGGGAGAACAATTGGACGCGAGAGGGAGGTCGCTGGCGATGAGTGATGATCTCGCTCTTCATCATCACCCCTTGACCGACATGTTTACGCAACCTTCCAGCCCGACCGAGTGGGCAGAGCACGCCATCGGCAGCGACCAGATCCGCCATTTCGAGGAGCATGGTTTCGTCTCTGGTATCCCCGTACTCGATGGCCAGCAGGTGGAACTGTTGCGAGAGCAGTTGGCTCGCTTGATGAATCCATCCCACCCGGGCCACGCTCTTTTTTACGAGTTCCACTCCAATGAATCGAACGACCCGGAGACGGTCTTGTTTCACGCATTGGGAGGCTGGCGCATCGAGGATGGATTCCACGATCTTCTCTACTCACCGACCTTGAGAATGACCGCCTTCCAGTTACTCGGTGCTGCGGTTCGTTTCTTTCACGACCAGTTGTTTTGCAAACCTCCGGCGCATGGAGGTGCGGTGTCTTGGCACCAGGATTATTCGTACTGGACCTGGACCCAGCCGATGGCTCACTTGACCTGCTGGATCGCTCTCGATGATGCGACCATCGATAATGGCTGCTTGCACTATGTCCCCGGGTCTCATCGGTGGGGCCTTCTTCCCGTCACGGGACTCGCAGGTGACATGAAAGCCGTGGAGCAGGTCCTCGATCTCGAGCAGAGGAGTGCATTGGATGGGCAGGTTGCTGTGAGCCTTCGAGCGGGAGAAGCGGTGTTTCATCATCCCCTGGTGATGCATGGTTCGTATCAGAATCGCTCTCCATTGCCACGGCGTGGTGCGGTGGTCAATTTTGCTGCGGATGGGGTCTGGTCTCATCCGGAGGCGCTCGAGGGACCTGGCAGCGATCGATTCCCCATCCTTCCTGAAGGACAGCCGCTCGCCGGTCGCTATTACCCGCTACTGTTCGATCCGGAGCGCGAGTTGGCGGGGGAGATCGATTCAATTCCACACCTGTGAGCCCCTGAGTGGGTCGCAGGGGAGGTTGCGGGGCTTGCAGTGGCCGCTGGGACTGGTCAGCCGGGCGGGTTGTTCGTGGCCACCGTGGATCGGTGCTCTGCCGTGGCTGCGGTCGCTTCTCGGGTCCCCTTGCGGCCTCCGCTCGATCTCATCAGAATGTCCTCAGGGGCGTGGTTGAGCGTCTCGAACCGGAGCGTTTGAAACTCTGGAAGATGACCTTCTGAGATCTCTTGTCGAGAGTGGAGTCGGAACATGCGAGTCGCACAGATTCGAAGCCAGTTTCTCGAGTTCTTCGCCACCGCGGGACACGAGGTCGTCCCCTCGAGTCCGGTGGTTCCTCATGATGATCCGACGCTGCTCTTTGCCAATGCAGGGATGAACCAGTTCAAGTCAGTATTCACCGGTGAGGAATCGACCGACGTTATTCGTGCCTGCTCTTCGCAGAAGTGCATCCGAGCGGGCGGCAAGCACAACGACCTGGAAAATGTCGGGTACACCGCACGGCACCTGACATTTTTCGAGATGCTGGGCAACTTCTCCTTCGGTGATTACTTCAAGGAGGAGGCGTGCGTCTGGGCGTGGGAACTGATCACTGAAAAGTATGGTATCGATGCCGATCGGATGTGGATCTCGGTTTATCAAGAGGACGATGATGCGAGAGCGATCTGGGCGGACCGGGTCGGGGTGTCTGCTGATCGGATCGTGGGCCTTGGAGAAAAGGACAACTTCTGGTCGATGGGAGATGTGGGGCCTTGCGGGCCCTGCTCGGAATTGCACGTCGACCGGGGAGAGCAGGCTTCCTGCGGGCCGAACTGTGCGCTCGGGGTCTGTGATTGCGACCGCTGGATGGAGATCTGGAACCTGGTCTTCATGCAATTCGAAAAGCAGCCAGGGGGTGGAAGGATCGCACTTCCACGACCGAGCATCGATACCGGGATGGGCCTGGAACGAATCACCATGGTGCTGCAGGAGAAGGATACGGTTTTTGAAACCGATCTTCTGGCGGGAATCATCGATAGGATCGGGGAACTGACCGGAGTCGCCCCCTCCAGTGGTCCGGCAGGAACACCCCATCGGGTCATCTCCGATCATCTCAGAAGTCTCTCCTTCGCCATCGCCGATGGAGCATTCCCTTCCAATGAAGAGCGTGGGTACGTATTGCGAAGAATTTTGCGAAGGGCGAGCCGCTATGGATACAAACTCGGCATGGAGCGTCCATTCATCCATCAACTGGTGGGTCATCTCGTGTCAGAAATGGGTGAAGCATTTCCGGAGTTGATCGAGCGTCAAACTTTGATCGAGAAACTGATCCATTCCGAAGAAGAGCAGTTCCTTCGGACCTTGAAGACCGGCATGACTCGGTTCGATGAAGAGGTCGCAAGAGTCGCAACGGGAGACCTTCAGCAGTTCCCCTCGACCGCTGCATTTTTTCTGCACGATTCCTGTGGATTCCCCATCGATCTGACGGAGCAGATGGCGAGGGAGGTCAAACTCGATGTCGACCGGCAGGGGTTTGATCACTTGATGGAGGAGCAGCGTTCTCGAAGTCGAGCGGGGAGCAAGGGTACCACCATGAATTCTGGATCCAGTTCGGGAGACGTGCGGATCGACGGCGCAGGAGCTACCGATTTTGTCGGATATCAGTCCGGGCAGGCGGAAGCGACCGTCAGTCACTTCTTCTCTTCCGATGATCAGCAGCTTCTGGTGCTGGATCGAAGCCCCTTCTACGCCGAGTCCGGTGGTCAGGTCGCAGATACGGGTACCATCGAGGGCCAGGGCTTTCAGCTGGAGGTGCTCGACTGCCAGAAGAACGCCGAAGGGACCTTTCTCCACCTGGTCCGAGTCGTCGCTGGCGAGCCGTCAGAGGTGCAGCCGGGATCGACGGTGCATTGCACTGTCGACAGCGATCGCAGGCAGCATGTGATTCGCAATCATACTGCGACACATTTACTCCATGCCGCTCTTCGCCAGGTGGTCGGAGATCATGTCCAACAAAAAGGATCGCTGGTCTCTCCCGATCGCCTTCGCTTCGATATCAGTCACTACGAGAAGATCCAACCAGAACAACTCGCCGAGGTGGAGCAGCTGGTCCAGGAGTGGGTACTGCGAGATGTGGAACTGAAGATTTATGATGGGATTCCCATCGAAGAGGCCAAATCTCGCGGCGCGATGGCTCTCTTCGGAGAGAAGTATGGAGATCGGGTTCGCCTGGTCGAAGTGCCAGACTTTTCGCTCGAGTTGTGCGGTGGAATTCACTGTCAGAGAACCGGAGAGATCGGACCGATGGTCATCGTACACGAAGGCAGCGTTTCATCCGGTGTGCGCCGGGTCGAGGCTCTGACCGGAGTCGGCGGAGCCAGCCGGACTCGAGCCGACGAGGACCTGATCCATCAACTTTCCTCCTTGTTGCGAGTACCGCGAGAGGATCTGCACGATCGGATCGGAACACTGGTACGGGAGAATCGTTCACTGAAGGATGGCAAGGGAAGCGCTCCATCGAGAAGCCTGCTCTCCGAGCTCGATGCGGGCCACGGCGAGACACGCAGTGCCGGATCGGCAGAGGTGGTGATCGCCACCTGGCAGGACGCTCCTCAGGAGCAGTTGCTGCAGGTCGCCGATGCCCTGAAACGCAGGGGTGGGGATCGGGCCTTCATCCTGGTTTCCTCGGGAAATGACGAGATTCGGTTCATCGTCGGGACCTCGGAATCCCTCCCCTCGGGGACGGTCCATGCCGGCCAGGTGGCCAAGATGGGAGCCGGGATTCTCGGTGGTGGTGGCGGTGGTCGGCCCGATATGGCCCAGGCTGGGGGCAAAGCGGTCGATCGGCTGCCTGAGGCGATCGATCAGATGTCGAGATCGCTGGAGGATTCCCTGGCGGGAAAAGACTCCTGAGGGGCATCGGTTCTCCTTGACCGATTTCCCCAACACTCCTAACATCAGCGCCTGAGGCTTGACCCGGCTGGATCTCTCCCAAGGGTCAGAGACTCGACTCGTGAATCAGGTTGTCGGACGCGATTGTCGATCCGAAAACGACTTACAGAGACGATGGAGCAGCAGACATGGCAGTACCACAGCGAAAAACAAACCAGGCGCGCAAACTCAAGCGGCGTGCACATGACGCCCTGGGTCCGATCCGCTACAGCAAGTGTACACGCTGCAATTCCCTCACCTTGCCCCACAGCATCTGCGAGAACTGCGGCACCTATCGCGGTCGTACCCTGCTGGCGGTCGAGGACTTCTAATTCCATTCAGAGAAGAAGTGATATGCCTCGCATAGCCGTTGATGCCATGGGTGGGGACAGTGTGCCCGATGTTCCGGTTGCTGGGGCAGTGGAAGCAATGTCGAATCATCCCGAACTGTCCATCGTTCTGGTGGGCCCGACCGATCAGATCGAGGCGGAATTATCCCAACTCGATCATGACCCGTCACGAATCGAGATCTGCCAAACCGATGAGTGGGTTGAGATGAGCGAATCGCCGGTCGAGGCGCTACGAAACAAGCCCAACTCCTCCCTCTCCCTCATGGTCAAACTTCAGAAGGAAGATCGGGTCGATGGAATCTTCAGCGCCGGCAACACCGGAGCCATGGTGGCTGCTTGTACCGTGCACCTGAAAATGCTCAAGGGGGTGCGTCGCCCGGCCATCGCTTTACCCCTGCCTCGAGGCGAAACTCCGGTGATGTTGTGTGACGGCGGAGCCAATGTCGAATGCCGTCCATTGCACCTGCTACAGAATGCCATCATGGCCGATGCCATGCTGAGATGCGCATACTCGGTCGAGTCTCCGAGGGTGGGCCTGCTCAATGTCGGGTCCGAGCGAGACAAGGGTCATACCCTGGCCAAGGAGACCTACCAGCTGCTCGAAGCGAGTGGCCTCGATTTCGCAGGAAACGTCGAGGGGGGTGACATCTTCAATGCCGACGTGGATGTGGTGGTATGCGACGGATTCGTCGGGAATGTCGTTCTCAAGACTGCAGAAGGCTTTTCAGAATCTCTCTTCAAGACCCTGGCCACTGAACTGGGGGATGGACTGGCGGAGCAAGGTAGCGATGTTGCACCGCTCAAGGCATTGCTCAGGAGTGGATTGCAGAAAATCCGCAGTCGATTCGACTACTCCGAGTATGGCGGCGCTCCACTGCTGGGGCCGCGGGGGGTCTGTACCATCGGTCACGGACGTAGTGATCGGAAGGCGGTCGCCAACGCCCTCGACTGGACCGTTCGAATGATCGCGACCGGGGTCCAGCAGGAGTTGATTGAGTCGATTGAGCGCGAGATGCAGCATCTGGATCCGTCTACTGTGGATCCTTCATCTGTGGATCCGAGTCGCATCAGTCAGACAGAGTCGCCCACCAGCCACTAGTCTCCAGGCGACCGAGATGGGAGCCAGCATGACAGATCCTATCGAACAACCATCACCACACCGTGCTTGGCTCTTTCCAGGACAGGGCAGCCAGTTCGTCGGAATGGCTGCGGATCTGGTCGAGGCTCATCCAGTCGCCCGAACCGTCTTTGACATCGCGAGTTCAAAGATCGGAGAGGATTTACTCTCCATCTGCATCGAAGGTCCGCAATCACGCCTCAACCGGACCGAGATCAGCCAACCAGCCATCTTCACCGCATCGATGGCAGTGTTGAGGGTGCTGGAACAATCGGCGGGCCGCTCGCGGATGCGAGCCAACGCGACGGCGGGTCTTTCCCTTGGCGAGTACAGTTCGCTGGTTTTTGCCGGGTCGCTGCGCTTCGAGGATGCACTCGAGGTGGTGGTGGCGAGGGGACAGGCGATGCAGCGCGCCTGTGATCAGGTCGAGGGGACGATGACGACCATCCTGGGCCTGGAATTGTCAGCAGTGAGGGAAGCGGTCGAGAGTGGCAAATCTGCAGGAATCGTCGCTGTGGCCAATTTCAACAGTTCCACCCAGTTCGTCATCAGTGGTGAGAGAGCTGCAGTGGCCAGGGCTTCGGAGGCGGCGCGGGAACTGGGAGCCAGGCGCACCGTCGATCTGGAGGTGGCAGGGGCGTATCACTCTCCTCTGATGGCTCCGGCGACCGAGGAACTGGCTCCGGTACTCGACCGGTTGCCGATCTCTGCACCAAAGATGGCTTTCTACCCCAATGTGCTGGCTGTGCCGGTGACCGATCCCGAGCAGATTCGCGAGTGTTTGCTGAAACAGGTCGAGTCTTCGGTGCTGTGGGAGCCTACCATCTCGGCACTGGTGGCGGAGGGTCTCGAAGAGGTGATCGAGCCGGGGCCGGGGCGAGTGATTGCTGGCCTGGTGAAGCAAGTCGATCGCAAGGTGACCACTCGTTCCGTTCTCGGTCGAGAGAGCATCGAAGAAATCCTGGAGGGAACCGTCTCATGATGAAATTTACTGACCGTAAGGTGATCGTGACTGGCGGAACGCGGGGGATCGGAAAGGCCATCGCCACCGGATTTGCTGCGGCTGGAGCGAAAGTCATCCTGACCGGCCGGGACGCCACAACAGCGCAGGCGATTGCCGCTGAACTGGACGGTGATGTGCAGGGGCTGGAACTCGATGTCGCCAGTGGGGAAAGCGTTAAAAAGTTTTTTTCAGAGGCGCTGGAAAGACTGGGTGGACTCGACATCCTTGTGGCCAATGCGGGGATCACTCGAGACAAGCTGGTCATGGCGCTCAAAGATGAAGACTGGGACGATGTGCTGGGCACCAATCTACGCGGCGCATTCCTTTGCGTGAGAGAGGCGATCCGTCCGATGATTCGCAATCGTGGAGGACGGATAATCGGTGTGACCAGCGTCATCGGTTTGACCGGAAACCCGGGTCAAGGAAACTACGCTGCGAGCAAGGCGGGGCTGATCGGGCTGGTCAAATCACTCGCCCAGGAGGTCGCCAGCAGGAATATCACGGTCAATGCGGTGGCCCCGGGAATGATTGAAACGGATATGTCCGCAGATCTGCCAGAGAAAGCTCGCGAGGCGATCGCCAGCAGGATTCCGGCAGGACGGGCAGGGAGTGCCCAGGAAGTGGCTTCTGCGGTGATGTTCCTGGCCAGCGATGATGCTTCCTATATCACGGGAGAGGTGCTGAGGGTCGATGGAGGCCTCGCCTGTTAAGCCACTGTTTTCAAACTATGCTGGACGATTGGGCGTAGGAGCCTAAAATCGTGACGATTACCGGGACTGTCTCCATCGCCGTAGATTGGCGCGGAGCCAGGCTCTAACAAAATCAGGAAACCACCCCGAGCACTGCATGTGGTCGGCCCGTCAAAAAGGAGGAACTCGATGAATCCAGCAGAAGAACCCTCGGCGGAAGCACCGCACGAACAGGGGACGAACCGTCTCGAGAAGGGGACGAACGACTCCGCACCACCAGAATCTGCCAAGAGTGTCGGAGATCAGGTCATGGACATCATCGCAGAGAAACTCGATGTAGCCCGGGATAAGGTCAAGGCAGAGGCGATTCTTCAAACTGATCTGGGTGCGGATAGCCTCGACATCGTTGAGCTTCTGATGCACCTGGATTCCCGATGAAGATGCAGAGAACTTGAAGACGGTCGGGGATGCCATTGCTTATATCGAGGCCAGCACTCCAGTCAAGGAGTAGGCACCTTCCCGGAGGGTCTTCATAAATGAGCAGGATCAGGGTCGTGATCACAGGAATCGGAGTCGTATCTCCGATCGGAAATGATCTCGCCGCCTTCTGGAATGGTATCCTGGAAGGGCGTAATGGGGTCGGCCCCATCACGCGTTTCGACGCATCCGAGTTCCGTACTCGCTTTGCCATGGAGGTCAAGGATTTCGACCCCGAAACCCGGGTGAGTCGAAAGACCCTTCGCTTGCTCGATCGTTTCGCGCAGTTCGCTCTGGTCGCTGCAGGCGAGGCGATGGAGGATAGCGGACTCGATCCCTCCAGCGATCCGATTCGCTACGGAGTCATCACCGGTTCCGGAATTGGTGGGCTCGGTGAGATTGAACTCCAGCACAAAAAATTCCTCGAGCGCGGGCCGAGTCGCATCTCTCCCTACTTTGTCCCGAAGATGATGATGAACGCCGCTTCAGGGCACATCGCCATCCAGCATGGTCTCAAAGGATCGAACTTCGCCACCGTCTCCGCCTGCGCATCCAGTCAACATGCTCTGGGAGTGGCACTGGGTACGATCCGATCGGGGCGCTGCGATGCCGTGCTGGCCGGCGGCAGTGAGGCTGCCATCACGACCCTCGGGGTCGGTGGTTTCTGCTCGCTCAAGGCGATGTCCTCACGAAACGATGATTACACCACTGCGATGAGGCCCTTCCAGGCGAGCCGAGATGGCTTCGTCATGGGTGAGGGCGGTGCGATCTTCGTATTCGAGGAACTCGAGCATGCTCGCAAGAGAGGTGCCCAGATCTACTGTGAGGTCCTCGGATTCGGTTCGACCGATGATGCCCATCACATCACCGCTCCCGATCCGGATGCGCCGATGGCCGTCGCGGCGATGCGCAGTGCTCTGGATCATGCAGGAGTTAATATCGAGCAGGTGGATTATATCAACGCTCATGGGACCTCGACTCCACTCAATGACAAGATGGAGATGCGCGCCATTCGCGAGTTGTTTGGCGAACACGCCGATCACCTGATGGTGAGTTCGACCAAATCTCAAGTGGGGCACTTGCTCGGGGCTTCTGGAGCGGTGGAACTTGCGGCGATTGCAGTGGGAATCCGCGAAGGAGTGGTACCTGCGACCATCAACCAGGTGGACCCGGATCCAGAGTGTGATCTGGATTCAGTTCCGAATGAACCGAGGGAGGCGCCGATCCGGGTGGCTATCTCGAACTCATTTGGATTTGGTGGGCACGATGCCTGTCTTTGCCTGGGAAAATTTGAAGACTGATCCTGAAACGACATAACTACTCGATGTGCCCCTCCGAAAGGACATCTAGCAATGACCGACCCCATCCAGAAGGTATTGATCTCTGATCCGCTCCCTGCGGAGACTCGAGCGATTCTCGAGAGAGCTGGCCTCGAAGTAGTCGAGGGAGCCGACCAGATTGAAGCTCATCTCGGTAGTATTTCTGGCTGGATTCTGCGCTCTGGCAGCAAGATCACCGCCGAGATACTCGATCAAGCCAAGCAGTTGAAGTGCATCTGCCGTGCGGGTGCGGGTGTCGACAATATCGATTGCGATGCCGCAGCGAATCGTGGAGTTCTGGTGATGAATACGCCCTCTGCAAATTCTAATGCCGCTGCGGAACATGCACTGGGCCTGATGTTTGCGATGGCCAGAAACATCCCCCAGGGTCATGGGGGCATGGCCAATGGTGAATGGGGTCGCAAGGCTCTGGTCGGAATCGAACTCGAGGGTAAAACCCTGGTGGTGCTCGGTCTGGGAAAGATCGGCCAGAGGGTTTGCCGCAAGGCGAGTGCCCTTGGTATGTCGGTGATCGGCTGTGATCCCTTTGTCAGTGCCGCCGATGCCAGTGCTTGCGGTGCAGAACTGGTGGAACTCGATGATGCGCTGATTCGAGCGGACTTCATATCGCTCCATCCTCCACTCAACGATTCCACTCTTGGCATGGTCAATCATCAGTTCTTCGGTCGCTGCAAGGATGGCGTGAGGATCGTGAACGTCAGCCGTGGACCGGTGATCGATGAGGCATCTCTGCTCGCTGGACTGGAGAGTGGCAAGGTGGCTGGCGCAGCCCTCGACGTCTTCGCCGAGGAGCCTCCGGTGGCTGATCATCCGTTCCGTACTCACCCGAAGATTATTTGCACTCCGCACCTGGGGGCCTCGACGGTCGAAGCACAGGATAATGTTGGAACCCAATCCGCCCATCAGGTGGTCGGGTTTCTGACGGAGGCGCGCATCGAGCACGCGGTCAACGCACCCGGTATATAGCGACCGCAGATTTGATCCTGGAACCGAGCAGCGCAGCAGCTCAGCAGCGAAGCGGCTGGAGTGGCGCTGAATCTTGTTCATGAAGATGACGGATGAATGTCTGCAGGGCTCGGGGTTCAGTCCTCTTGCCGCGGAGAATGGCTCTCGCTGGGCCAGCGAGGCTCGCTCATCTTTCCCGCTTGAGCGGGGTACAGTTCCTCGAATCTTCGAAGCACGCTGAGGGCGTCCTCCGGCCTCTTCTGCTGCACCGAGATGATCCGAGCGATGGTCCAGAGGACATGAGCATGGGCTTCGCCGGGGGACAGGATCTCGTCGAGCAGATGGGCGTGGTAGAGCGCCATCGAGTCCTCCTTGGCGGCGAGCGCCAGTTCCAGCGCCTTGAGTTGCAGGATCGGATCCATTGGCATCGATTGCAACTGTCGCTGGACCTCAGCGAGGCGGGTTCGCATCTGTTCGGGGGAGCCGGATCCAGCGGCGGATCGCCAGCGCCACAGCAAAGGGCTCATATCGAGGTGTTTCTGGCCATCCCGGGCTGCGATCCGAAAGGTCGCCGGGAGCAGGAATAGCAGCGCCGATCCGCCCAGGGCCAGCGTTACCAGGAACGGAATTTTCAGGTACAGAAGGATGGAACAGAGCAGCGCAAAACTACCGATGATGGCAGCCAGGAACAGGCCGATGATGCCACGATTTCGAACCAGTCCCGGCGCAGCATCGAGAATCAGTAGCACGACCATCCCGAACATGGCGCACAGCAGGGTAGGAGTCAGGGCTAGACCGATCGACGCAAGCAATGGACCTCCGAGGCAGGGGATCGTCGATCTTCAGCGTCTTGATCCGGTTCAGATAAGAATGCGGATGACTGGATCGGATACAGATCCCCCATGTTTGGATTCTATCCAGGTTCGCCGACCGTGTCTTCTTCGATAGAACTCTGAAGTTCCTGATGCTGAAGTCTGGCCTGTTCGATCTCGGAGAGCGTCTCTGAAGTGACATCTTCTGTCGGGTACTGACCGTCGAAGCAAGCGGCACAGTAATGCAGGTTTGACCCGGAGTTCTTGATCGACAGGCGCAGGTCACTGATTTCTTGATAGATCACAGCGTCGGCACCCAGCTTCTTTGCGATCTCGTCGTGATTACGATCTCTTGCGATCAGTTCCGCTCGAGTTGACATGTCGACACCGTATACGCAGGTGTGATTGACCGGGGGAGAGCAGGAAGCGAAATAGACCTTCTTGGCTCCAGCCGCCCTGGCCAGTTCGACGATCTGCTTCGAAGTGTTTCCTCGCACGATACTGTCGTCGACCAGCAGAACATCCTTGCCCGCAAATTCGCTCTGGATGGCGTTCAACTTGCGGCGAACACTGGAAGTTCGCTCACTCTGACCCGGCATGATGAAGGTCCTGCCGATGTATCGGTTCTTGACCAGTCCTTCCCGGTATTCGATGCCCAGTTCTCTCGCCATCGTGCTGGCTGAGGTACAAGAACTGTCTGGTACTGGAATCACGACATCCGCGCTCAGCCCGCTCTGGCGCCACTTCTTGGCCAGTTGGATTCCGAAATTTCTTCGCGCCTGGTAGACGCTGACATCGTCGATGATGCTATCCGGGCGAGCGAAGTAGACATGTTCAAAGATGCATGGATTGTGCTCATGGGCGAATAACGTCCGTCGTAGAGGAGGGTGGTCCGGGCGGAAGATCACGGCTTCACCAGGGCCAATGTTCTTAATGTTGCCATAGCCGAGAATCTCCAGCGCAATGTTCTCGGAAGCACAAGCCCAGCTCTCGCTGCCATCCTTTGCGATTCTACTACCCATCAGAAGTGGTCGGATTCCATGAGGGTCTCTGAAGGCGACCATTCCCAAGCGCGCCACCAGGCTGATCACCGAATAGGCTCCCTTGACTCGCCTCAAAACATTCTCGATCGCTTCGAATGTAGTTTCAGGATCGGGGTCGACGCCACCGAGCGCTCCCAGTTCGGCCGCAAAGGTGGCGAGAATCAATTCCACATCACAACTGGAGTTGAGAATGGTGCGCTTTTCACTTTTCAACCAATCGGTCAACTCTACGGCATTGGTGACATTGCCATTGTGTGCCATGGCGATTCCATAGGGATAATGAACTTGAAACGGTTGGGCGTCTTCGTTACTGGATCCGCCAAAGGTGGGGTAGCGAACCTGGCCGATACTCCATGTGCCGGTCAGTCGTTCGATGTTCTTGGCACGAAAGATGTCGCGAACCAGTCCATTACCCTTCTTGAGATGAAACCGATCGTCATAACTGACGATTCCGGCCGAGTCCTGTCCTCGATGCTGAAGGCACACGAGGGCCTCGTAGACCTCGTGACAGACGGTTGGATTGGATCCGATCGAACCGTAGAAGCCACACATGAGCACTCCTCTGGAGGGGGGATCGGGTCGGGGAATCCGCACGATACCGCCAAGAATCGGAGGATATCTGCTCATCCGGGCCCTGACGAGGTTCTCTGTCGAGTTGGCACAATTTCAATTGAGATGGCATTCTACCTTGGTAGGCGGATCTCCCGCCTGGCCACCAGGGGGCATGCCCCCGCAGACGAGAATTTGAAATCAGGCAGCCGGAGTGTCGTTGTTTGGTGTGCTGGAAGAGGAAAAGGCCGGCTGCCTGAACTTTCTCGCTGATCTGGAGATCATGGGGATATCGCCCATTCTCCTCCTTACTAACCATCCCTGGCGGGTGACCGGGTAACCGTGGTGTGGTGATCCCCGGTCTCCCGCCTCCTTTTGGTGCCATCTCCGACGACATCGGGAACTGGACCCTTCTTTGCTGCGTTTTGTAGCAGTAGAGGAGAGTTGGCAATAAAATGGCCATCTTTCTCCAGTCAGAGAGTTTTGATCGTCGGAGAGGGTCGCCCAAATTGCTCAAATTGTTCCCCCGGTCCCCATCTTCCTCCGATGCCCAGCACTGGGCGTTGTGGGAGCTCGACTCCAGAAATCGCCTGGCAGCCTCCGATGGCTTTCAGGAGGCGCTGGAACTCTGTACCACCGAGCCGATCCTGGCCGAGGTTCTCGACCAGGACTGGGGCCAGGGGCCCGACCAGAAGGCGGACCGCAGCTGGTGGTTGTCTGACGATCAGAGCCTCAAAGTTTGCTGGATCGAGGAAAACCGCCAGTCCGGGGCGATGCTGCTGTTGCAGATGCAAACCAACAGGTCCGATGCGCAGCAATCGATCTCTCGGGAAGAGTTGGTCTCCCAGTTGATGATGCTGCTGTTGCCTCGATTCCTTCACCAGTTGAAGAACCACTACTCGGTGGTTCAAAACAGCGAGGAAATCCGTCAGATGGCAATGCTGTCGGCGGATACCGCAATGATCGAACGCTGTCACGAACTGGGATTGAAGGGGATCCAGCGATCCGCCGCACTGCTGGATTCCATCGTCTCCCTCCATGGCATGGAGTTCGATTCGATCTGGCAGGCTTATCTCTCGAGATTTCGAGCAGCAAAAATTGTTCTGGAGATCGATGGAGAGGTGCCGACCGGGGACCTGTGGATTGCCGCAATCGTCATCTCCCTTGAGTTTGCTCGTCCTCAGTTGCCACCAGAATCAGCACTGAAGATTTCATGCAAAAAAAATGTGGTTCAAGTCCGCGTGGAGGGATTGGAGTCGATCAATCTTCCTCCAGTTCAAGCAGGTTTCTTCGAGGGGTGCTTTAAATTCAAGACTGAAGGAGTGGGTTGGGTCATCACCCGCAGAGAAGGGGAATCTTCATGAGCGAGAGAACGGTAGAAAACAGTAAAATCCTGCTGGTAGATGATGATCAGGATCTTCTTTTTATCTACAAATCCAAGATCTCTAGCTGGGGAAACTACGAAGTAGAAACTGAGCACGATCCGAGACAGGTGAGAGAGCGCTTGCAGAATGAGACGTTTGATCTGATCATCAGTGACATGGATATGCCCTACCTTCAAGGGGACCAGCTCCATGACGTGGTCAATGAAATCGATCGATCGATCCAGTTCATCATCCTCTCCAGCGTGCTGGAGGATCACCGGGAAAGACTGATTCGAAAGGGGATCAGGGCCATCGTCGACAAGATCAAGGGGGATGAGGTGCTCAGGGAGCAGATCCTCCGTGCTCTGGTGATTCGACATGAAATGCTCGATATGGCCAATCCTAGCGTCCCTACTTCCAAGATCATCCAGAGCGACCCGCAGATGGTGAAGGTGTTCGAAACCGTCAAGCAAGCGGCCAAGATCCCGTCACCCGTGCTGATTCAAGGAGAGCCTGGCACCGGCAAGGAACTGGTGGCTCACGAGTTGCATCGTCAGCGGAATCGGAGAATGAAACTGGAGATGCCAAACTTCACCGAAAAAGACCATCCCTACCTGGCAGTCAACTGTGGAGCTCTTTCTCGAACACTTCTGGAGAGTCAGTTGTTTGGTCACAAGAAGGGAGCATTTACAGGCTCTTCATCCGACCAAGACGGAGTCTTCATCGCTGCGAAGCGAGGGACCCTGTTTCTCGATGAGATCACAGAACTCGATCTGGATCTTCAGGTGAAACTTCTGCGAGCGTTGCAGGAGAAAGAGGTCACTCCGGTAGGATCGACGAAGGCGCTGAAGGTTCATGCTCGTGTGATCGCCGCGACCAATCGACCCATCCAGGAATTGGTGCGAGAAGGAAAATTCAGAGCAGACCTTTTCTACCGAATTCATGTGGTCAACATCATGGTACCTCCCCTGCGTGATAGAGAATCGGAGATCGAAGATCTGGCGAATCATTTCTCCAGAGAGGTGGCGAGAAATTACAACTGGAATGGGGAGCCACGGAAACTGACTCCAGGTGCGCTCAAGCTTCTGAAGAGTTACTCCTGGCCCGGAAATGTCAGGGAACTGAACAATTGTATTGAGCGCTCCTTTGCCCTCGGTGAAGGAGAATTGATCGAGCCGGAAGACCTTCCCGAAGAGATTCGCGAGCAGGGTGCCGGATTAGAGGCGGGATTGGCCGGATTCAAGGATCCCATCCGTACGGTCGGGGACTCGATGGCCGCAGGTGGGCAGTTCAGGAACTCCAGCAGAGGTGAGTTCCCCACCTATGATGAAGTGGTCGCCGAGCATATTCGTCAGGCGTTGGTCCATACCCATGGAGTCAAGAGTCGCGCTGCGACCCTGCTCTCCATCGACCGCAACAGGCTCTACCGATTGATGAGCAAGTACCAGATTTTGCCGGCGGGGGAAGCGGTTGAGTGAGTCGTAATGAAGCAAAGTGCGTGATCCTGTAGCATCGGGTCTAACGGATTACATCGTATAGAGTTATGAGAAATAGCGTTCGCATTTGAGCAGCGGCCGATTCTGGTCTAATCCACAATTAATCCTATAGATCATTTCCCTGTAACAAGTTACGTAGTTTTCGAGGTGATTGGCCCGAGCCTTGCTCACTACTGAGTGGAGCAGCGGATCTTGGCTCGCCCCTCGGGGTGGGCCCACGCCTCAGAGTGAAGAACTCAGTGTGACAGAACTCAGAGTGACAGAACTCAGAGTGACAGAACTCAGAGTGAGTGGTGGAGACGATCCGACAGAGCAGAAACAACCGGGGGGGATGACCGTTGAGCCCCGGCATTTGTGGCGGGCTGAGCCCGGGACTCATGGCATCCCCCTTTTTGATCTGGCCGCTGGTGGCCCGCTCCGTCGAGGAGCAGTGGTCAGCCAACGCAACGATTCGCAGGTTGTGCAGGGAATTTGGATTTGAACACGCAGTCTTTCAGGTCGGGTCTGTTGGGGCCATCGAGCGGCTGATCGTCAACGTCGGGCGGGCTAGTTGGCATCAGTTTTCCGCTTTACCCCCCCGGTATGAAAGCTGTGAGGGGGAGAGGGGTGCGCCTTACCGTGGTTCTTCAGGAACCAGGAGGTCACTGTTCTCCCCCCTTTTTTTTTGCTCTCCACTCATATTTGCTCTCCACCCATATTTGCTCTGCACCCATGGCCCTGAAGTGTTTCCAACCACAGATCCTGGCAGTCATCTGTTCAGCAAAAACCTTCATTCCTTGGTCAATATCAGTCACCTGGTTCGGTAATTTATTCCGACCGCTGGCGGTGAAGACTCACACCGAATCGTTTGAGTAACAGGGCAACCTTCGTGCCTGTCAATCTTGTTTTCAACCTTAGTTTCCTGACTTAGATGACTACAATCGAGAGTAGTTTGAGATCCATGGATCAGTCGGAACCCCCCTTAGTCCGGCCCTAGGGATCTCGGTTTTCTCGACCTCGTATTCGATTCTTCGATCCGAGGACGCGCAAACAGAGCGAGGTGAACTCAATGGCAACTGCCAATCATCCAGGACGTATCGGCGTCGCACTGTGGATCCTTTTCGTGATCCTATCTGCACGTTCGGCTTCCGCTCAGGCACCGATTCTCGAAATGGGAGATGTGGTGGTCTACCCGGGACAGGCGGCCGCAGAGGTCGCCATTACCCTGACCGCAGTCGAAGCGGTGAGTGGTGTCCAGGTCGGAATCGCCGTCGATCCAGACCGGATCTTTCTGCAGGAGTTGAATTTCGATGGAAGCGTGATCGAGGCGGTCACGGTCGAATTCCTCGATTCCAGCGTCGATCTATTGGAAGGGGAGGCCACCCTGGTCGCCATCTTCGATGACGCTGCCCCCTTTGATCAATCGTTGCCCTCTCCCGACCACCTGCTGCTCGCCACCCTTGTGATCGATGCAGCCAGCTGGTTGGTGCCGAGCAACATCGAGCCGATCGCCTTCAGCGATGGGGTCGGAGAACCCGCCCTCGACAATCTGGTGCTGGTGGACGGGATCGGAGTGAATCCCGAGCGAATCGACGGCAGTCTCTCGGTGCTCTCCCAGAATGTGCTACTGGCCACATCTTCGTCGGGTCAAGTGTCCGCCGGAGAGATTGATTTCGAGGTGAGCCTGCGAGGTTACAACGTCGATGCTCTGCAGGGCTTCTCCAGTGTATTGGCTTTCGATCCGACGATTCTCCAGTGTGCGTCCTCCACCATAGAGGGCACCATCACTCAGGTCGCAGGAGCCGAGTTCATCGAGGGTGTGATCGACAACACCATCGGGTTCGTGGTTCTGGGTGTTCTGATGGATATCCTGCCCCCATACGATGGGCAGGTGATCCCAGCCACCGGAATCGAGCTGGAATATGCCAGGATCTACTTCGATGTGAGTTCCTCATTGACCAGTTCCTCGCAAACTGAACTGCACTTCGAGAATGACCTGGGAACTCCTCCGATCAGCAATGTATTTGTGATCGAGAACCAATCGGTGGAGCCCCTGACCGTGGATCTGACCATCGACGTGGTGGTGGACGGGATATTCCTGCGCGGTGACGCCGACGGTAATCTCCGCCTCGACCTGGCCGATGCCATCAATAATCTGGTCTTCATGACCAATGCCTGCCCCGATTGCCCGATCCCTCTCTGCCCCAAGGCCCTCGATGTCAATGACAATGGAATGATCGATCTTGGCGATGCCATTCAGCTGCTGAACTTCCTCTACATCGGAGGATCTCCACCCGCTGCGCCATTTCCCGATCCTGGAGTCGATCCGACCCCGGATGGGCTCGACTGCTTCAACTAGCGAGTTGGTCCGATTCGCGCGAGCAGGATATCCTTCTCGGGGCGATTGTGCTCCGGGAGGAGCAACTTTCTTGGCCCATCCATCCTGTCCACCGCGTGGCTCCTCGGCATCCGGCAAAGCCTATATCCGGGTTCTCGGGGGAGAACTCAGAGGAGGAATCTTCCGACTCGATGGGCAGCCGATCGTCATCGGTTCATCTACCGATGTGAACTTATCTCTTCCCGATCCCCAGGCTCTCGGTCGCCATGCAGGGCTCCGTTACCACGAGGGCAAATGGTCGGTCGAGGATCTCACAGGAAACGGTTTGTCGGTCAACGACATTTCCACCACCTCCAGGGCACTCTCCGGCGGAGAAATCCTCAGGGTAGGTGCCACGGAGTTGCAGTTCTCTCTCGAAGAACCGAAGTCTGGCTTGGCCGAGCCGTTGGAGTCCAAGCCTCCCGGTCGACAAGACGTGCTGATGGATCTGGTGGTGGAACAGGGTGACGGACGGGACCAAGGGCGTCGGATCCAGTTATTTTCCGGCCAAGAGGTGATCCTTGGCAGGGCGTCTGAAGCGCAACTGGTCCTCCACGATTGCCGGTCCAGTCGGCTTCACTGCCGTATCGAGGGGGACTCCCGTGAGGTGGCCATCGTCGACCTGGACTCCCTCAACGGTACTCATGTCGATGGCAGGCAGGTACAGCGGGCAATTCTCAGACCTGGAGACACCATCCTGGTCGGTCGCACCTCGATTCGCTGCCTCAAGTCCTGAGCAGCCATCTCCACCTCGCTCGATGGCCGGGACCCTTCTTCTCTCGATCTGGTGGTCGGGATTTCAGGGGCGAGGGTGGTGGCGAGAGTGGACAGATTTCAGTTGCTCGCGATTGACATGGGTATAGATCTCAGTGGTGTGGATGCTGGCATGGCCCAGCAGGTTTTGCAGATGAGGTAACGCATCCGCCGGGACAGAATCGGAGCCCTCGCGAATCTTCAACTCCCGTAGAATGGTGTTGTTCTCGAGGATGTGGGTGGCGAAGGAGTGCCTCAGCAGGTGCGGATTGACCCCCTGGGTGATCCCTGCGACCTGGGCAGCTCGGGCCAGCAGGGCGTAAACGCTCCGGCGGTGAATTGGACGACCCTTGGTCGAGACGAACAGGTGATCGACCAATTTCGGTGCATCGGCCTCGAGGTGGGTCCGGTAGTTCTGGACCGCCACAGCGGCTCGATCTCCGATGGGGATCAGCCGCACCTTGCCCCCCTTGCCATGGCACCGGACCAGCGGGTACTTCCCATCGGTCTGGAAATCTCTCCAGCGGAGTCCACACAGTTCAGAGACTCGCATTCCTGAACTGTAGAGCAGCTGGACGATGGCTCGATCTCTCATGGCCATCTTCGGATGGTCTTCGGAGGTGGCTTCGATCAGCCGATTGACCTGTTCGAGAGAGAGGGTTCGAGGGAGCCGCTGTGGTTGTCGTGGAAAGACCAGCAAGTCGGAGGGATTTTCATCGAGTTGATTTTCGAGCACCAGAAAGCGGAAAAAACCACGAATTGCGGAGATCCTTCGCCGCTGACTGCTGGCGCTGGCGCCCTTCTCCATCAGACCTTGCAGGTACTCTTTAAGCTGCTGAATCTGGACCTGTTGGGGAAATTGAACCCCTTTCAGTCGGACGGCTGCGGCCAGGGCGACCAGGTCTCTGCGGTAGGCTGCAAGGGTATTTGCCGCCAGACCTCGCTCGACCAGCAGGTAGTCGAGCCAGCTCTGAATTGCTGGGTGAGGGGATGGATCCTCTTTGAGCCCTTGCGAGGCACCTCCGCAGTTCATAGAATCCGCTGCCTTTCCGGGGTTTCACAACCCACTGAGAGGATATCCCGGCGTTCAAGATTCGGCCAGCCTGTTGCGAATCGAGCGGAAAATACCGGGCGTCGCGTTGATCAGGCCGAAAGACCGAGTCGGAATCGATTCGGGACGATTTTATAGTCCACACTGCATGGAGAGCAGGCCGCAGACCGATGGCCAAGAAGAAATACACCAAGAGAGAGATGGAACCTTTCAAGAGGGTTCTTCTACACCAGCGTAATCTCGTGACGGGGAACCTTACCAGTCTCGACGGGGAGGGTCGTGGATCCAGCGGAGATGAAGGGGATCTCAGTTCCGAGAATTTCGAGATCGAACTGACTCTATCGACGATGCAAAGTGAGACCAATCTGGTCAACGAGATCGATGAGGCACTCAAGCGGATCGACGAAGGCACTTACGGAGTCTGTGAAGACACCGGCGATTTGATCCCCACTGCACGTCTCGAAGCGGTCCCCTGGACGCGGCTCTGTGTCGCTGCTCAGGAGCGACGGGAAAAACCCTGAGTTCCGAGAGCGCTGCTTCCGGGGCCGGGGGAGGAGATCCTTCTCGGGTCAGTCTCTCGGTTGAGATCAATTCTCCGGGAGGTGTGCTGGAACTGAGCCACCCGGTATTGCCGGCGTCGGGCACCTTCGGATACGGCGAGGAGTTCGAACCGTTTCTTCCGCCGGGCACCTTCAGTGCCATCGTACCCAAATCGATTTCGGTCGAGACGAGAATCGGAAATCCACCGCCCCGTGCGATCGAGACGCCCTCTGGATTGCTCAATTCCATCGGTTTGCAGAATCCCGGACTGGACCAGTTCGTCGAGTCTTACCTGCCGAGATTGCAACGATACGGGGTTCCCATCCTGGTCAATGTGGTCGGTCGGACGGTGGAGGATTACTGCAAGGTGGTCGAGACCCTCGAGGGTCTGCCGCTGGTCGCCGGGTTCGAGTTGAATGTGTCCTGTCCCAACGTCAAGGAAGGGCTGTTATTCGGCCTCGATCCACTCGCCACTTCCCAGTTGATCCGAGCGGTTCGTCCGCTCACTCGTGGGGTATTGATGGCAAAGTTGACTCCCAATGTGACCGATATTGCCGAGCAGGCGGTTGCTGCGGAGGAGGCGGGAGCCGATTCGATTTCCTTGATCAACACGATCCGGGCCATGGCGGTGGACTGGCGCAGTGGGAAATCGAGGATCGGAACCGAGACCGGTGGACTTTCGGGACCGGCGATTCGCCCCATCGCGCTTCGGATGACGATGGAAGCGTCACGAGCGGTGCAGATCCCGGTCTGTGCCATCGGCGGCATCTGCTCTGCTGAGCATGTGCTGGAGTTTATCTCGGTCGGCGCATCGTTGGTCCAGGTCGGAACCCACCTCTACAGGGAACCGACCTGTTTGCCACAATTACTCCAGGATCTACGTCATCTGCTCGCTGCTGGCGATTTCACCGCTCTGGATGACGTCCGAGGTAACTTCCATCCAGATCAGGATCGGTTGCCGGATCGGGAGCGACAGGTACCCTGATTGAAGGGGAATTCTCTCCTTCGAAAGGGTTGAGCCATCATGGGCCTGATCAGTGGCCTCCGGGCAGCGTTTCACAAGATCGTCCCAACGCGTAATGAGAAGATCATTCGCGAGATCCTACCGCTGGTGGAGAAGATCAATGCACTCGAACCCGAGTTCGAGATCCTCGATGATGCACAACTTCGAGGCAAGACGGTCGAGTTCAGGAAGCGCCTTGAAGACGGAGCTCAACTCTCCGATCTCCTGCCTGAGGCATATGCCGCGGTCCGTGAATCCTCGAAGCGATACCTGAAGACTGGCACCGGAGTCGCCATGCGACCCTATGACGTGCAGTTGATCGGTGGTGTCGTGCTCAATCATGGAGGGATCGCAGAGATGCGAACCGGGGAGGGAAAAACCCTGGTGGCGACCCTGCCTGCTTACCTCAATGCTCTGCCTGCTCGAGGTGTCCACGTCGTGACCGTCAATGATTATCTCGCCAAGAGAGATGCCGAGTGGATGAAGGCGGTGTACGAAGGGCTAGGAGTGACGGTCGGTGCGATCCAGTCGAACATGAATAGCCAGCAGCGAATCGACCAGTACTCCTGTGACATCACTTACGGCACCAACAATGAATTCGGGTTCGATTATCTGCGCGACAACATGAAGACGCGCCCCGAGGAGCAGTGCCAGAAGTACCGGGCATATGCCATCGTAGATGAAGTCGATTCGATCCTGATCGACGAGGCGAGAACGCCCCTGATCATCTCTGGTCCCGCAGAGAAGTCGACCGAGATTTACTACAAGGCGGATCGAGCGATACGGAAACTGGTCAAGGGAAAGCACTTCGAGGTGAAGGAAAAGGAGCAGCAAGTATTGCTGACAGAGGAGGGAATCGAGACTGCCGAGAAACTGGTCGGTGTCGACTCCTTCTATTCTCCCGCCAACATGCACTGGCCGCATCATCTGGAACAATCGATGAAGGCTCACTTTCTCCACCGCAAGGATGTCGATTACGTGATCGAGGATGGTGGAGTGGTGATCGTCGATGAGTTCACGGGTCGCCTGATGGAAGGGCGTCGTTGGTCGGATGGATTGCATCAAGCTGTCGAGGCGAAGGAAGGGCTGAAGATCAAGGATGAGAACCAGACTCTCGCGACGATCACATTTCAGAACTTTTTCCGTCTCTACGACAAGATCGCAGGAATGACAGGAACCGCTCTCACCGAGGCGGAGGAGTTCCGTGAGATCTACGGACTGGAAGTGGTCGAGATCCCGACCAACCAGCCGATCGCACGTGAAGACCAGACGGACATCGTTTACCGGACCACCCAGGAGAAGTGGAAAGCGATCGCCGACAGAATTGCCCAGGAAAATGAAAGTGGCAGACCGCTACTGGTCGGAACCATCTCCATCGAGGATTCAGAGTTGCTGTCGGATCGTCTGAAGCGCAGAGGCATCACCCACAATGTTCTCAATGCCAAGCATCACGCCCGCGAGGCCGAGATTATCGCAGAAGCGGGCCTGATGAACCGGGTCACGATCGCCACCAACATGGCGGGACGTGGAACCGACATCGTGCTTGGAGAAGGAGTCACTGACGTTGGTGGGTTGATGGTGATGGGCTCCGAGCGGCACGAGTCACGCAGGATTGATAACCAGTTACGTGGTCGTTGCGGTCGTCAGGGTGATCCGGGGGCGACTCTTTTCTACCTGTCACTGGAAGATGACCTGATGCGGTTGTTCGCCAGTGATCGTGTTTCTGCGATGCTCAAGAGATTTGGCATGGATGAAGGAGTGGATATCTCCCATCCGATGGTGACCCGAGCCATCGAGAAGGCTCAGAAAAAGGTCGAGGCTCGCAACTTCGAGATTAGAAAAAATTTGCTTGAGTATGACCAGGTGATGGATAGTCAGAGAAAAGTCATTTACGAGATCCGCGATCGGATCCTCCACAGCGAGAACCTTCGAAATCTGGTGGAGGAGAACTTCGAGCAGGTGGTCGAATCTCATGCTCTCGGATTGCTAGAAATCGAGGAGCCCGATCAGCCGATCGGGGTCCTTCTCAGCGAGCATCTGGCCCAGCGATACATGATCAATATCGCGGCATCTACCTTCGAGGAAGGGGAGCCGGAAGAGTGGGCGAGGATTGCCACTGAAGTGTGGATCAAGCTGGTGGATGACAAGCGCAACGCCGCAGGAGAGGGTCAATTCGATCGCCTTCTGCACTACGTCTTGCTGCGTTCAGTCGATGAGAAGTGGAAAGAGCACCTCCACGCGATGGACCAGTTGCGAACCGGTGTTGGCCTTCGTGGATACGCCCAGGTCGATCCAAAGCAGGAGTTCAAGCGCGAAGGATATCTGCTCTTCTCCAAGATGCTCGAGGTACTCCGAGAGGAGAGCTCTTCCATCGTTTCGCGAATTCGCATCGAGAGCGTCGATGAGTCAGAAGCTCAGCGGGACCTTGCAAGCACCTGGAGCGGTCAGTCGGAAGGTGTTTCTGCGGATGCTCTCCAGGAGCAGTTCCAATCTCATGGCCAGAAGATGCAACAAGGAGTTCAGGGAGCCGGTGGATCCAAGAGCATCGAGACGATTCGAAATGATCAGCCGAAATTGAGAAGGAACGACCCCTGCAGCTGTGGAAGTGGCAAGAAGTTCAAGCGCTGCTGCGGCCAGGAATGAACAGCCGTGCAGGGGGCCCGCTGGATGGGGACTCTGCTCGTACCATCAGCACTCGATCTGATCTCACGTCAGCTACCCTCACGCAACAGCGGGGCTATCGTGCCTCGACCCGCAACGCATCGAGCCGTTGGTGGCCCAGAGCCTGTGGGTTCCTGCTCGACCTCCCGATGTCTCTGGCTTACCTGCTGCTGACTCCATGGTTGGTTCATCTGGTCTTGATTCGTGGAAGAGCATTCGGCTCGATACTCCAGCGCCTGGGAGCATGGAGCATCTCGTTGCCTGTTCGGGAAAGGATCTGGATCCATGCTGCCAGTGTCGGGGAGGTGAGAGCGGCGGTGCCCCTGATCCGATCCTTGCAAGAGACGCGCCCCGGATCTGAGATCGTGATCTCTACCATGACTACAGGTGCCAGCGATCTTGCTCGGAAATTGAACTCCGGAATGCAGGTTCATCTTCTACCTCTCGAGTTGTCGCCATGCATCCACAAGATGTTGAGTCGATTGCGCCCGGACATCCTGGTGCTGGTGGAACTGGAATGGTGGCCCAACCTGTTACTGGCCTGTCACTCCCGATCGATTCCGGTCGTCGTGGTGAATGGACGTGTGAGCGAAAAAGGAGTCAAGCGTCTGTCCTGGCTCGGTCCACTCGCTTCCTGGATGGCCCGCCTTCCTCTGAGAGTTTGTGCTCGAAGTGAAGTGGATGCCGAGCGATTCCTTCAACTGGGTACCGCACCCGAACGGATCCAGATCGCTGGAGATCTCAAGTTAGATTCCTTGCGAGGGCCCGATCCTCTCCAGCATCGAAGAGAACTGGAGCAAGTGAGGGGGTACCCAGAGAATCAGTTTCGCTGGACCGCAGGATGCACTCACCCGGGTGAGGAGGAACAGGTTCTCGAAGCACATGCAGTGCTGCTCGACAAATTCCCAGGCAGCCAGTTGATGCTGGGTCCGCGTCACGTCGAGAGAGCGGCGACGGTGCTGGAACTGGTTCGACGTGCAGGATTGACCGGAGCGCTGGAATCGGATCGTACTGGGTCGAGTGCATCGGTGATCGTGATCGATCGACTGGGTCATCTCGAAGAGGCCTATCGAATCTCCGATGGTGCATTTGTCGGGGGAAGTCTGGTGCCGCGAGGGGGGCATAATCTGCTCGAGCCGGTGGCGGCGGGGTGTCTCACCTGCCATGGCCCCAGCATGTCAAATTTCACCGACATGAAGGCACTACTGGCTCAGCAGCCTTCTGTGCAGGAGGTCAGGGATGGGGACCAGTTGACGCAACTGGTATGCCGCTGGGCGGCACGGTCCGGTGCCGATCCGCGACAGCGGGAGCAGGTGCTGGAACTGGTCGAGAAGCTCGGAGGGGCCGCGGGCAGGTGCTCAAATTTGTTGTCAGAAGTGCTGAGTTGAGTGCGATCTCGGTTGGCGGACCTCCATCGAGTCGCTAGAGTATCTCGTTCAGCCGCCCGCACCGATCAGCCCGATCTGTCGACGGGTGCCAGCAAATTGAGCTCAGCTGGCGTGGAGTCACGGATTCTCCTGAACCGTTTCCTTCCTCGCCCCAGGGAAGGAAGCTAGATGTTGATCGAGAACGCCTTTTTCACCTCTGAGTCCGTCTCCGAGGGACACCCGGACAAGATGGCTGATCAGATTTCCGATGCAATTCTAGACGCATTTCTTGCGGGGGATCCCCAGAGTCGCGTGGCGTGCGAGACGATGGTCACCACCGGATTGGTCGTGATTGCCGGAGAAGTCACGAGTCAGGCCACCATCGATATCCCAGAACTGGTTCGTGGAGTGATTCGTGAAATTGGATACACCGACTCTTCGATGGGGTTCGATGCCGAGACTTGCTCGGTGATGGTCTCCCTCGACAAGCAGAGTCCGGACATCGCCATGGGTGTGGATCGAGACGGTGCCGGTGATCAGGGCATCATGTTTGGATATGCCTGTGATGAAACAGAAGAACTGATGCCGATGGCGATCTCTCTCTCCCACAAGTTGGTGGCGGAGCATGCTCGGGTTCGCGCAGAGGGCAAGGCTCCATTCCTGCGGCCGGATGCAAAGAGCCAGGTGACTGTTGAGTACATCGATGGGGTTCCAAAACGAATTGACTCCATCGTGTTCTCGTCTCAGCACTCGGAAGATGTGAGCAACGAGAAACTCCACGGCTTCATCAAGGACGACATCATCAAAAAGGTGGTTCCCGCCAACTTGCTGGACGAGAACACCAAGTACTTCGTCAATCCGACGGGCAGATTCGTCATCGGTGGCCCACAGGGAGATTGCGGACTGACCGGACGAAAGATCATCGTGGACACATACGGCGGGATGGGCCGCCATGGTGGGGGAGCCTTCAGTGGAAAGGATCCATCGAAGGTCGATCGGTCTGCCAGTTACATGGCTCGATTCGTTGCAAAGAACATCGTCGCCGCCGGCCTGGCGCGACGTTGCGAAGTACAACTGGCCTATGCCATTGGAGTCGCACAACCGATGTCGGTGCTGGTCGAAACTTTTGGCACCGGAACCATCGCAGATGGTGAATTCGAGAAGGTGGTGCGTGAAGTCTTCGATTTGACTCCCAGAGGTATCATCTCTTCGCTAGACCTGCAGCGCCCGATTTACCGGGCGACTGCAGCTCATGGTCACTTTGGCAGGGTGGGTGATGGATTTCCATGGGAAGGTGTCGGCAAGGTCGAAGCGCTCAAGACCGCTGCTTCCCAGGCTGCCGGTAACTGACCTCGACACGATCCGACCACGATCCGGCCATGACACGATCCGACCACTTCGAGCGACATCGCCTCCGCAGCTGAGGGCGATGTCGTCCTTCAATTCGATACGGGCTTCAATTCGATACGAGTCATTCGATGAGGTCGTGCTGCTCGAGCCACCGCTGAAGTGCAGAAATCGATTGGTCTCCCAGTCGATGCCCATCGGAGTGCCAGCTCACCTCGACATCCGCTTCGGCTTGTTTCAACTGTTGAATCGATTCCTTCACCGGCTCCGGTCCGGTCAATGGGTCCTGGTCGTCATGCAAGAAGAGTATTGTCGGGAGATCACCGCTGGAAATCTCGTCGCCGAGAAACTCGTGCTTCAATCGAGCCGATGCGATGACGCAATTTCCAAACCGATTGCGATGACGACAGGAGACGAAACCGGCCAGGTATCCTCCCTGACTGAATCCGAGCAGAACTGTTTTCTCTGACGAGATCCCCGATTCTCGCTGCACGGTATCGACGATTCCCAGAAGGTCAGATTCAGACTGGATCAGAGATTCGCGGAAGCGAGGCTGGTCACCGGTGTAGATGTACCAGGAGTGACCTTCACGAGTTCCATCTCGGCCCCTCACTTCGTGCAGGTGGGGTCCATCCGGCACCACGATGTCGGCTCCTCTCGAAGCCAGGTGTTCCAGTCGTTTCAGAATGCTCGAGCCATCTTGTCCCATGCCATGGAGGGCGATGACACAGCAGCGAGTGCTGTGATCCGCGTGTTTCCATTGCCATCGAATCTGACGGCTGAATTCCCTCGAACGGCTCTCTAAATTGGCCAGAAGATCCTCCCCTCGGCTCGCAAATGAATCGATTCGATTGTAAGGTAATTGAGAGGATGTCGGGAGATCCCCTCGATCTTTCACTCCCTACCACGTCCACAGAGAGAAAAGGCTACAAGCATGCACCAGAGCGAAGATAACCCGCGATCAATCCGGCTCGGAGATGTGGCTCCTGATTTCGAGGCGGTCACCACCGATGGGCCGATCCGATTCTCTGACTGGCACGATGGCCGCTGGACCATCCTATTTGCGCATCCGGCTGATTTCACTCCGGTTTGCACTTCGGAGTTCATCGAGTTCGCCAGGATCGAGAATGAGTTGAAAGCCAGGGGGGTCGCCTTGTTGGGGTCCTCGATCGATAGCATCTATTCGCATATCGCATGGCTGAGAGATATCGAGGAAAGGATGGGAGTGAAGGTCAACTTCCCGTTGATTGCAGATCTGAGCCAGGAGGTCTCGAAACTCTACGGAATGCTCCATTCGTCGACCTCGGCCACCGCTCCGGTGCGGTCACTCTTCTTCATCGATGGCGAGAGAAAAGTACGCGCGATCATCACCTATCCACCTGAGGTCGGAAGATCCTTCACCGAGATTCTGCGGGTCATCGACGCATTGCAGGCTGCGGATAAGTTCCAGGTGGCGTGTCCTGCCAACTGGACTCCGGGAGATGATGTGATCGTTCCTCCTCCAGTCACCAGTAACGAGGCGAGCAGCCGAATGGAAGATCCGAACATCGAGTCACAGAGCTGGTATCTGTCGAGAAAGCAGATCTGAAGCGAAATTTTGCAGGGCAGTGATCAGGGGCAGTGACTGTAGATCTCGCAGCCAATTCCAGCCTCGCCGGCGGGGTCTGCTCCACAGGTGGGGTAGGGTGCGCTCGGCTGAGGACCCTCCAGGAACTGGTGATTGATCACGAAGATGACGTCTCCGATATCCACGACAGCATCTCCATTGGTATTCGCTGCGGATCGACAAGGCGGTTGGTTTCCTCCACCGAAGAAGTATCCAATCAGGAAGATCGCATCCGCGAGATTCAGGCTTCCGTCATCATTGGAATCGCCACGGATGAATGCCGCCGAATCGATGAAGCAGATGTTGCCCGCTTCTAACTCTGGAATCTGGGAGATCCCTCCGATGGTCAGGACGTTTTGAATCACAGGATGCCCCATGGTGTTGACCGGGATGATCTGGGAACAACTGCCGACCAGTGCGTTATCTGGAGTGGTCATGAACTGGAATAGAGCGATCGATACATCAGTTGCAGGATTCAGTAACTGGCCACCAAAGGGGGGACTGAAATCAAAGATGGCTGCGCAGGCAGCCCAGCCGATCCCGGGAGCAAATTGATCGTCATTGGTCGAAGTGAAGAACTCGACCTGAAAGGGAGCCAGCTCGGCCTCGATGTCGAGACCATCCGTGTTCACTTGATTGAAGGTGAAGATGTTGGAATCCCAGCTCAGTGCGCACTGGTAACCCTGCACAGGTGAGATGTTGTTGAGCCGAACGGTGACATCGACGGTGGATCCAGGAATTGCCGTGTTGTCGTCGACATGAATCAGATTCTGTCCAGAGACCGTTGCTGAGAAGTAGATGGATGCGGCGATGACCGCAGGGATGAACAAGTCACGCATGTTTCCTCCTCGGGGGGGAGAGGCAGGGGGTGAGCACTGGCCCGGGATGCAGGTCAGGGCTTCAGGGATGTAAAATCTATGAGCGACAGTGAAAGATCAGCAGCCGCCTGTGAATATGCAATCGAGTAGGTCCGAACTGGGATCCAGTCCACAGGAGTTTGGTCCTGGAGCTGGCGGTTGGGGGCCACTCACGAACAAGTAATTGAGCAGGTAAATCGTATCGGAAATGTCGACCCCGCCATCGTCGTTGGTATCTGCAGAATCCATGCAAGTCGGGACAGGTCCGTCGGCGAAGAGCCAGTTGACGATGAAAAGGGCATCTGCCAGGTCGACTCCAGAGTCACTGTTGGTGTTTCCACGCTTGAATCCGGGCTGATCGAGGAACTCGATGACGCCATTCTCAAGGATCGGGATGATGGAGAGTCCATCAAAGATGACGTAGTTGAGTGCCGGACCGGCGCTGCAGTTGGGGTCGTTGGGGGGGCATGACGGCAGCGGGTACGAGCCGTCGAAGACTATTTCAGTGGTGGTTCCCAGCAGAGCTGGATCCGCAAGGGTGCCAAACTCGAGTCGCAGCAGAGTCTGATCGTTGCTGGGAGGCAACACCTGGCCACCGTAGGGGCCGAGGAAATCAAAGATGGCGGAGAAGGTTGCCAAGCCCACTCCAGGGGCCACGTTCGCATCCATCGCCGGGTAGAACAACTCGATGCCACCCATCGCACCTGGACCTCCGGGAAATGCCGAGTCGAGGTCCAGTCCCGAGTACCACCCGTGAGCGGTCGCAGGCTCCTGAAGGGTCAGGATGGTGTTGTCATAGGTCAGGGAAATCTGGAATCCCTGGATCTCATCGGCGGCGTGGTCGTAGCGTAGTGTCGCATTGACGCTACCTCCGGGTGAAGTGGCGAGATTGCCGAAGTAGAACCGATGGAGGTTATTGATGGTGACCGATCCATCGATCAATTGAGGACTCACCGAGGCGCCGCCAGAGGAGAGTACATTGAGCACGGGGGGATCCCCCAGTTCGTCGCTGAACTGGATCGGAATCACCTGTGGCAGGGAATTGGCGTCGATGGTGAAGACCATTCTCAGCAGTGAGTTCTGGTCGGTGGGCGAGGAGGGCAGTGACGAGGGTGGATCGGTCAGGCTTCCATATTCAAAGATCACTCCGGCCAAGAAGGTCCCGGTGACGTTGTCGATGGAGAAGCCGGCGAAATCAGGATCGGCACCGGAAAGCAATGCCGAGACCGCGGTGCCTTGAAAGTCGGCCGAGGTCAGGGTCAATTTGGCGGGATTGTACTGGAGTCCGCTGGCAAAGCCTTCGATGGCCTGGTCGTGCGTTGCGCTGATGAAGCAGGGGAGATTGGTATCTCCCGCATTTCCTGAAACGTTTTCGATGGTGAGCACATCCGCAGCCAGACCGATGGTCGGGATGCAAAGAGCCGGAATCAGGAGGATGGCGAGTAGAACGGGGAGGATTCGAAGCATCTGTGGTCTCTCCTGTTCAGGGGTGCTATCTGGCAACATCGCCGGATTTCAACATGCTTCTATCGTATCACCAGCACGGGTTCGATCCACATCTGACAAGGATGCTGGTGGGCCTGGAAGTTGCCTGTAGGGATCCAATACCCGGAAAAAATTGGACTCTGAAGGTGATTAGCCTCCAGAGTCCAGATTTGTCATGGATCAGTTCCGGTGCACCGACCTTCTGTCGGTCACCGTCGGTCACTTACTGAGTGTCTGCATCTCCGTCACAACCGATTCCGTCACCTGTGGTCGGATCGATTCCGGCGTTCGGGAACGGAGCAGCCGGAGGAGAACCACCGGCGAACTGGTAGTTGAAGACACCTACTGCGTCTCCCACACCGATCTGCCCGTTGTCGTCGAGGTCGCAGCCGTCGAGGCAGGAAGGAGTGGCTCCACCCTGGAACAGGTACTGAAGGACGGCGATACCGTCAGCGATGTTGACGAGCCCCCCGTCACTGTTGCAGTCACCCCTGACGAAGGGATTGAAGTTCACGATGGTGATGGTTCCACCGACCAGATTCGGAGTTTCCTGGTAATTCCCGTCCACGATCACGTTGATGATCGGAGGAGTACCCGCACTGGGCAAGAAATCCACTGGAGAAACGACAGGCTCCACCTGACCGGTGAGATCGCCGATGACGGCGAAGTGGATCAGTATCACCTCTTGGTCGTCGCCTACCGGGATGTCGACGGAGGTATCGAAAGCCATGATCAGTCCGGCAGCGATTTCTCCAGCGGCCAGGTTCTCAGAGGTCGCAAGGAAGTCCGCGTTGGCAGCAACGCCGGAGGCGGTGACCCCTGTCAGGGAAAGAAGCGTTGCATCGTAGGACCCAGCGATCGACAGCCCATCGAGGGGGCGAATGGTCGAGATCAGGACCGGGATCGATGCGCTCTGAGCTGCGATTCCAGTTCCGCTACCGAACTTCATGTAGTTCGGGCTGATGATCGTGAAGTCAGCTCCAGTAGTCACTGGAGGTACACTGTTGCCGCTGATGACCACGAGAGTGCTGACTCCCGGCGTACCTGCAGTGCAGTAGCTGATGGATGCTACGTCTCCCACGCTTCCTTCCGTCTGGTAGTCGATATTGAGAAGTTCGAAGTTAATTGTCTCGCTCAAAGACGAACAGCCAGTGAAGCAGATCACCACTCCACTCATCACTGCATCCGCAGAGAAATTGGTGGTCTCGAAGTCTGGTGGCGAACCGTTCTTCACGGTGAGTGAGTCTGCTCCGAGAGTGGCACTCAATGGAGTCAGTTCAGCAGGAACGGAACAGAGACTGAAACTCCAACCCTGAATTTCGGAGGGCTGCAAGACGTCAAGTTTGGCAATCGTGGTGAATATCGATCCACCAAGGACATCTGCGCTATCCATATGCATGAGATAATTTGGATCCTGTCCAAAACTACCACCATTGATGAAAATCACCATGGCCAGCATCAAGGTAGCAGTAGTTTTCCTGCGTAGAGAGTTACGCATGACACACTTCCTTTCGAGGGGCGGCATCGGGGGGCCTCCCATGAACTCTGAGTTGAACACTTGCGATGGAACGCAGGTGCCGGGTACTGAATCACTAGATGGCTATTAACAGCCGGTGTCGTTGCTATCACACACTGGAAGCTGGTCCGTCGTAGGGTCGGGACCGTCGTCAAATGGGCCAGGCTCTGGCGGCGTTGGGCCGAACTTGAAGAGCCAGTTCATTCCGAACACTGCGTCGGCAAGATTGATGACGCCGTCATCATTGGAGTCACAGGCGTCGGCGCAGAGGATGGGAAGCCCTGAAAATTGAGATGCGATCGTGGTGGCGGCATCGGCCAGATCCACCTTGTCATCGCTGTTGCAGTCGCCCCGCTGGAAGATCTCCTGGGGAACCACGACGACGCTGGTGCCGTTGCGTTGGAAATCCTGGACCGAGAGGTAATCGATGACCACGTTGTTGTAGAGGAACACGCTACCGTTACCGTTGATGTTGTCACAGAAGTTGATCTCCTGAGCGAGGTCGCATTCAGCGCTATCGTCCACGGTGACCTGGATGCTACCGACGAGCAGTTCTTCTGAAGTGGGCGGCAGTGTCTGTCCCTCGAAGGGTGGCAGGGCGTCGAGCAGGATCGCGAGGATCATCTCGCCGCTCTCTCCATCCGAGCAATCATCATCGACCTGGTGGTTGATGTATTCAGCTCCGACCATTTCTACGATCGATCCCTCGAGAGAAAAGGTGCCTTCTTCCAGTGTCAGGTCACAGTCGTAACAGATGGTGATCGTCATACCCTGGATCTGATCATCCGGATCCGAGTAGCAGATACTCAAGGTTCCCGTTTGGCCGTGGTATGCGTAGTTGCCGGAGTCCTGATCAAATTCAATCTTTGCCGTCATGACCGTGTTGTGTACCGGAGGAGGATCGATCGCGATGCAGGTCATCGTGCCTGCCTCGAGTGAAGGGAACATGGAAAGTCCACCGACGACGATTACATTGTCGAGGGGAGGAGTTCCGATGAATCCGTTGATCGGCGTCAACGAGGTCACAAGGTCCGATTCGGGCAGGTAGATGATCTCGTTACAACCGTAGCGATAGGTTGCGATGTGTTGATCGGTTCCCTGCGGGATCACCTGGCCGTCAAAGGGAGGCATGAAATCGAGCACCACTCCTACGGTTCCACCGTTGGAGTACAGGCTCATGACTTCGAACTCAGCTCCGACCGATTCGGTGATGGTTCCCTCCAGTGAGATCTCCTGAAGTGTCAGATCATCGACTCCATGGGCGATGGCGACAACGAAACCCTGAGCGGGCCCTGAACTGTTGGAGAGGAGGATCCGAGCATCGGTGGTCGACTGGCCGTCGGCGAGTACTGCGCTATCCTCGATCCGCAACTGGTCTGGTGGCGGAGGAGAGATGGTCACCGTACCGTCGATCAGGTTCAGGCCGTCGGTGGCGCCGATCGATAATCCTCCCTGGACGATGATGTTGTCCAGCGGCGGGGAGTTGAAAACTCCATCCTCGAATTGTAACTGGGTGGTCAGCGGGACCGACGAGAAGGTCACTGGTGTGAAGCTGAGGTGGGCAATACTGGTTCCGCTGCCGGCGGGGATCTCCTGACCCTCGAACGGAGTCTCGGTATCGAGAACAACACCAAGGGTAAGCCCCCCGGATAGGATCTCTGCGACCACCAGTTCTGCGCCTATTGAGGCCACATCAGTTCCTTCCACCGTCGCTGCTGTTGGGTTCAACATGGTGCTGTCGAAACCTACGGCCAGTACATAGCCTTGAGTTCCCACGTCACTGGTCAGTTCTACCGTCGCAGTAAAGGGCGCAAGGCCCTGGGTCGTCGTATTCGTGATGGAGAGAGACTGCTGAGCCTGGACCGATTGGGTCAGGATCAACACCGTCCACACCGCCACGAACACCTGTTTGAAACAGGTATTCATCTTCATCTCCTCTACTGGCCTCCACAGGAGGCCCCCCCCGCATGCAATTCATCCCCTTCATACCGGTGAGCCCGGTACGAATACTCTTCCCCCCCGGCCTGCTGCGGGGCAGGTGCGGAACGGTCCCTTCGATTGAAGGGTAACTCTAGTTTATTAACAAAAACGAGATTGTCAATCCAGTCAGATTAACAATCGATCTGGTCCAGGAAGGTGGGGTCTGGACCAGGAGAGGGGTATGGGGCTGGAGGAGCCGCTGTACCGGTAAATAGGTGAAGTAAGGTATAGATGGGGTCAGAAATGTCAAGTTGCCCATCATCGTTGGCATCGCAGGAGTCCTGGCAATCGGGAGCAGTACCTCCGGCATAGATCCAGGTGGCGGTGAAGATGGCGTCTGCCAGGTTGACCGTGCCGCTGGAGTCGGAGTCTCCTCGGATGAAATCGGGTCCGTCACTGACGATCAGCAGCTGGTACAGGGTGTTGGTCGCCTGGCCGGCGATCACCAGCGTGCTCCCGACGATCTCGAAGCCGGTGACGGCATTGTCGAGCATCTGTGGCGAGTTTCCGAGAGCCGTCAGCGGCAGAGTGAAGTTGAGTGGGAATCCAAACTGGGTGAACTGACTGGCACTGGTGATGGCCCCGAGGTTTTCGACTCCACTGAGAAACGAGCCGTCTGCGAAGGTGGAGAGTCCTCCCCCGAGCAGCAACCCGGAAGTACTCGGTGGGACGATAATCCCGAGCGGGTTGCCTTCCGATCCTTCGAGCGCTTCCATCCGGCGAATCTGTACCTGGCTTGACTCGGTGTCGAGCAGCAGCCAGTCATCCGCTGCACTATCGTAACTGATGACACTGATGGAACTGGAGTTGGATGGGAATGAACTGAGGGGGGAGCCGGTCAAGGGGTCGATGAAGGTGACCAGTCCACTTCCCGCGCGGCTCACCAGCAACACATCGAGGATCGGGTTGTATCCGACGCCGCGAAGGTTGGGTAATCCGGTATCGATGGAGCGTTTCATCATCAGGTCAGAACCGAGCACGTGAATGACACCGCTGAACGATTCGGTGACGTAGAGGTCGTCCATCTGCTCATCGTAGGCCAGGTCTCTGGGTCGATCTCCGACGAAGGTGACGGAGTGGACCAGGCCACCGGTGCCCTGGATCACGGTACAACTGGTAGATTCGATGATGTTGCCCACGATGCCCTGAACCTGGTACAGGTGAGTTTCATCCAGGGGAGCGGTCGAATCTGACCAGGTCGTGGCAGAGCCGGGCAGGGTGTCGACGATGGCGCCATTTCTGGTGATCCTCAGGAGGCTGTAGAGTCCGCCTCCGCCGGGGCCACAGTTGCGCCAGTCAAGATTCACGGCGCCCTCGCCGTCGGCCAGACAAACCAGATCTGCCGGAGGGTAGATCGCCGGCTGAGTGGCGTTGATCTGTACCAAACTGGTGGAGGAGACCGCCAGCAGGCTCGACTGGGACGCGTTGTAGCAGATTCCCAGCAGCGAGTTGAAGTTCGGCCCATCGAAATTGATTCCAGAGCATTGCAGTTCTCCGGTACCGATGGCCAGGGAGCGAACCTCTTGGACTCCCGCATCGAAGGCATCTCCGTAGGTGAAGTCGAGATACCCGAGGCCGGTAGCAGAACTGCGGAAGGCGAGACCGGAACCATATCGGAAATCGGCTCCTGGAATCGCAAGGGTCGAGAGGATCGCACCGCTGGTCGGATCGATCTCTATCGCCTGGAAATTGACGGTATCCCGCGTCCAGAGGGTGCCAGACAGGGAGTCATAGGCGAGCCCCGAGGCCGATCCGGAGATGGTGAAAGGGACCGGCGTACCGATGGCAGCCCCTGCAGGACTCATCTCGAGCAGTTCGAGAGAGGTCGAGTTGAGGATCCAGAAGGTGTTGGAATCCTCTGAATAGGTCAATCCGGAGCATTGAGGCTGAAACAGTGGTGCCACAGCGGCACCGACTGGGTGGTCAATCATGTTGGCGAGAGCGAGGCTTGGAGGATTGCTGCTCGAGGAATACACGCAAATTTTCCCGCTGGTGCCGTCGATGGTCCAGACCGAGTTATCGATGGTGTTGACCGCGACATCGCTGCCATTCGGATTGGCACCGCAGAGGTTCACCTCGACCTGTAGAGTGCCATTCTGGCCCTGTAGAGGGGCACAGAGGAGGAGCATCCACAAACAGCCATGAGCTACTTTTCGCAGGAAAAGTGAAGAAGGCAGGAATTTGGGGCACAGGATCCGCATCTGGTTCCTCTCAGGGCTGATAGATATCGGCCCAAGAACAGTGTCCATTCTCCCCATAATGATGACGGCGGGAGCCGAACCACTTGCCCCCGCGCCCCGGGGGAAAAGTCGGCATACATCAATCAGGGGCTGTTTCCTCGGCAAAGAGCGACAATCAAGTGAACCTGACTTTCCGATCAGTCAGTTCCAATGTAAACCCGATTGTAACGCCGGGCGAGAAAGGTGCAAGAGGCTTCAGGGGTAGAGCCGATAAAGCATTCTAGGGAAAGGAATACATTCCCGAACATGCTCGATTCCGGCGAGCCAGCAGACGGTCCGCTCGACCCCCAGACCAAATCCGCCGTGGGGTACCGAGCCAAAGCGTCTCAGGTCGAGATACCAGCGAAAGTCCTCCTCGGAGAGTTGATGCTGCTGAATTCTCTCCAGCAGTACCTCGAGGTCGTCTTCCCTCTGGCCGCCACCGATGATCTCGCCATAACCCTCGGGAGCGAGAACATCGACCCCCCGAGCGACCCGCGGATCGTCGAGGTCACGCTTCATGTAGAACGCCTTCACTGCCTCAGGGTAGCCGTGGACCATCACTGGACTGGGGAACCAGGATGAGATGATGGCTTCATCGGGGGCTCCGAGGTCGCCGCCCCATTCGAAGGAGTGACCCTCTTCGTTCATCCGTTTGACGGCATCATCGTAACTGATGCGGGGGAAGGGCAGCTGGACCGCCTTCAGTTTCTCGATGTCGCGTTCCAGTACCTCGAGATCTTCCCGTCGATTTTGCAGGACCCGTTCCACGATGGTCGACAGCATCTGCTCGGCGAGGTTCATCACATCGTCGAGGTCGGCAAATGCCATCTCCGGTTCGAACATCCAGAACTCTGTCAGGTGGCGGCGAGTCTTTGATTTTTCGGCCCGGAAGGTCGGGCCGAGGCAGTACACATCACCGAGGGCCATGGCGGCCGCTTCCATGTAGAGCTGTCCACTCTGGGTCAGGAACGCTTTCTCTTCATCGAAGTAATCGACCTCGAACAGGGTGCTGGTTCCTTCGCAGGAGCTGGGAGTGAAGATGGGCGCGTCGATGCAGGTAAAGCCGCGATCGTGCATCGAGTCACGGATGGCCCGGATCACTTCGTCCCGGATTCGCATCAAGGCGACTTGTTTTCTGGAGCGCAGCCAAAGATGGCGGTGGCTGAGCAGGAAGTCTGGACCGTGATCCTGTTTGGAGATGGGGTACTCCTCCGATCGGGAGATCACCTCCACGCCACTGATGTGGACCTCGACACCACCGGGGGCACGGTCATCCCCGTGTGCCGTTCCGGTCAACTGGATGGCGGACTCGTAGGGGATCTGCCCGATTTTGAGGAATTCGTCGTCACCAAAGTCATCCTTGGTGACGATGCACTGGACAATCCCGGAACCGTCTCTCAACTGGAGAAAGTGCATCTTCTTCGATGAACGGCGATTGTAGAGCCAGCCCTGGAGTACTACTTCGTTTCCGGTTGCTGCGGGAAGGTCCCGAACCCTTGTTCTCGCCATCTCGATTCCTTCCAGCTCGTGTCTAGATCATCTTGCATTGGAGATCAGTAACTCCCGATGGTGCCTCATCGGGCAGGATCATCAAGGAGAACCGGACGAGTACCAGCCGCCGGAGCGGATGAGCGGTTGAATTGACTGCGGGATCCACTGATCCACCTCTTCTCCAGCAGCGATCATCTGGCGGATCCGGGTCGAAGAGATATCCTCAGAGATCTGAGGCAGTTGCCATCGGATCACCTGTTCCCACCGAGCATCGTCGAGGAAAGGGAGATGGGCACGTTCGAGACGCTGCGGAGTCCCCGGTCGATGTGCTGCCACCGGGATCGCTAGCTGCCACAACTCCTCCGCATCCTTCCAGCTGCCGATCCATGAAATGTTGTCCGAGCCGATCAGCCACAGAAGAGGACGATCGGGCTGCTCGTCGTGAAAGTGTCGAACGGTGTCGATGGTCCAGGAAGGACCATCGCGCTGAAATTCCAGCGGATCACAGACGAATCCGCTGATTTGTGAGCAGAGAGTTTGCACCATGTCCAGGCGAGCGGCCGCAGGAGCCAGCGGAAGATTCTTGCAATGGGGAAGATTCTGGCAAGGGATCCAGCGCACCTCTTCCACGTCAGCAAGGTGCAGTGCCGCTCTCGCCAGTTCGACATGGCCGCGATGGATGGGGTCGAAGACACCACCCAGCAGTGCAAGCGGGCGAGAATCGTGATCCGATGGGCACAACTGTCTGACCTCCTGATCGTGGTAAGGCTCGGGGCAATCGGATGGCATCGAACCCTCTGGATGCGGGGGAGTCCAGTCCACAATTTGGCGATCTGGAGATGTCTTTTGGGCAGGTAGGTCGAGGGAAGGTCGAGATCGGTTCCAGGGCAGCAGGCGGATCTGGATGATCTGTGGCTCCTCGACCCGGCAGATTCGGTGTCCCTGGCCGCACGCCTTCAAGGTGGCATCGCTTGTCACACCATCTCGTCAGAAGTAGAATCCGGGACTAGGCTTGAGATGTAAACGGCTGGACCGGAGATCTCATTGAACCAGATCGGGTTCGGCGGCCCTTCACTGATTGTGGTGGCGCTGACGGTACCGCATCGGGATCATCGAACGGGAGATCCAGAAATCGAAGAAATTCGACCAGGATCCCCGGAGAACCCTGAATTGAGTGAACAGAAGGAGCCCACAAATGACCGTGCGAACCATTGGAGTTCCCAAGGAGATCAAACAGCAAGAGCAGCGAGTCTCGCTGGTTCCCTCAGGAGCCTATCTCTTGATCCAGGCGGGACACGTCGTGCTGGTGGAGAAGGGTGCCGGACTGGGCAGTGGCATCTCGGACCAGGAATATGTCAGTGCCGGTTGCCAGATGATCGACACTGCAGCCGAGGTGTGGGAGCAATCGGAGATCATCGTCAAGGTGAAGGAGCCGCTCGCATCCGAGTACCGATACCTGCGCAGCGATCTCATCGTCTTCACCTTCTTCCACTTTGCTGCCTCTCGTGAATTGACCGACGCATGTCTCGATTCGGGAGTCTCTGCGGTCGCCTACGAGACCATCGAGGGAGCCAACGGATCGCTTCCGTTGCTGACACCGATGAGCGAGGTTGCCGGTCGAATGTCAGTGCTTGCGGGAGCCCGAAATCTGCAGTGCCAGAATGGTGGCAGGGGAGTGCTCTTGCCGGGGGTCCCCGGTGTCGAACCAGGCCGCGTGGTGGTCCTTGGCGGTGGAGTGGTGGGTTCCAATGCCGCTCGAATGGCCGCTGGACTCGGTGCTCGGGTGAAGATCTTCGATATCGATCTGGAGCGATTGCGCTATCTCGATGAGACGATGCCCGCCAACGTCAACACCTGCTTCTCGACCCCTTTCGCCATCCATGAATCGGTGCAGCAGGCAGATCTGGTCATCGGGGCGGTGCTGGTGGCTGGCGATCGAGCCCCGGTCCTGGTGCCCAGGGAGTGGCTCAAGGAGATGCCCAAAGGCTCGGTAATCGTCGATGTGGCGGTGGATCAGGGCGGTTGCATCGAGACCTGCAAGCCGACCACCCATGCCGATCCGACCTATGTCATCGACGGGATTGTTCACTATTGCGTGGCCAACATGCCTGGTGCCGTTTCCCGGACCTCGACCTTTGCCCTGACCAATGCAACTCAGCCCTATCTGCTAGAACTGGCCGCGAATGGGCTCCATTCATTTGTTCATGGCGACCACCTCAAGGCTCAGGGCCTCAATGTCAGTTACGGAAAGGTCTTCCATCGTGGAGTGAGCAAGGCCTTTGCCATGCCACTGCACCCGATCGATGACCTACCCGCCATCGGTGGTGCCGTCAGGTGATCGCGGGCAGCGGTGGAGCCGTCGAAGATAGTCCCATTGAAAAATCGCTGGCGCTGACACGTCTCTACCAACCGATCGTCGAGCAGATGAAAGCGCTGCGTGATCATCTTCATGATGAGTTCGCATCGTCAGAACCATTTGTGAACGAGTTGCTCGAGCATCTCGCCAAATTCAGGGGGAAGCAGATCCGGCCTGCGTGTGTTTTTCTGGCGGGAAAGTGCTTTGGCGAGACCCACAGTGATCACATTCGCTGTGCCGCCGTGGTGGAATTGATTCATACTGCGACCCTCGTCCATGATGACCTGCTCGATCAGGCGGACATCCGCCGTCGTGTGGATACGGTTCACAGCCGGTACGGTGATCGAGCCGCCATCTTGCTCGGCGATATTATCTATGCGCGCGGGTTCGTCATCTCCACCGAGGTCGAGGGTGCGGCCAGGCAACTGGCGGAATGCACCAGGGAGATCTGCATCGGGGAGATGCTGCAGGTCGGGAGTGCGGGCGACCTGGACCTTTCAGAAGAGCAGTATTTCCAGATCATCCACCGCAAGACTGCGATCCTGTATGGCCTCTCTTGCCGACTTGGCGCGACTCTCTCGGGAGCCAGCGACGAGCAGGCGGACGCACTGGAGCGATTCGGGATACTGCTGGGAACTGCCTTCCAGATCGCCGATGATGCGCTCGATCTGGTGGGCGATCAGGAGCAGGTCGGGAAATCCCTCGGCACCGACCTGGTCAATGGCAAGATGACCTTACCGCTGATCTTGTTGCGAGACCGACTCGATGGCGAGCGGCGTGAGTCTCTGATGCAGCTGCTGGAAGCGGCCGCTGCCGGTCAGTCCGACCACGCCGCACATGCAAAGCTACTGAAGTGGTTCGAGCAGGAGGGGATCCTCGAAAGGGTCCAGCAGCGAGCCAGCGAGTTGATCGATGGGGCGCTCGAGGCGCTTCGAGACGCTTCGGGACCCGGTCCTGCGCGCGAGCGACTCGAAGAGCTGGCCCGATTCGTGGTCCGGCGCGAACTGTAGGAGAGGGTGATGACGGCCAAAGGAAAGTCTCAACTTTCACATACCGATGCCGAAGGCAACGCACGAATGGTCGATGTCGGAGACAAGGCCGTGACAGACCGCCGCGCCGTCGCCGAGGGCATGATCCGGATGCAAGTCTCGACCTTGCGCCTGATCATCGATGGTGAAGTGCAAAAAGGGGATGTGCTGGCAGTGGCGAGACTCGCAGCCATCCAGGGCGCAAAGCAGACCTCGAACTTGATACCTCTCTGCCATCCTCTGCCGCTCGACAATGTCGCAGTGGAGATGGAAGATGGTGAAGACGACGATGGCGGGTGGATTCGGATGTCCGTGACGACACGAGTCACTGCGCGTACCGGTGTCGAGATGGAAGCACTGTCGGCAGTGTCGGTCGGTTTGTTGACCATCTACGATATGTGCAAGGCGGTCGATCGCGGGATGGAGATTTGCGGTGTGCGATTGCTCGAGAAATCGGGTGGTCGCAGTGGAGACTGGGCTCGCTGAACTGATTTTTCCTGGAGGAAACAACGGATGGCACAGATCATCGATGGCAAGGCAAGGGCGAAAGAGATTCGCAAGCAACTGAAAGGGCGAGTGCACGACTTCCAGGTCGAGGCTGGCCACCCTCCCGGGCTGGGAGTGATCCTGGTGGGTGAAGATCCTGCCAGTGCCGTCTACGTGAGGAACAAGGAGCGGGCGTGCGCCAGGACCGGAATTCGCTCCTTCCACCATCCACTGGCGAAAGATGCGACCCAGCAACAACTGGAGCAACTGATCGACCAGCTCAATGAGGATCCAGAAGTACACGGGATCCTCCTCCAGTTACCGTTGCCTTCGCACCTCGATGCCGAGCCTCTGTTGTTGAGGATCTCTCCTGACAAGGATGCGGACGGCTTCCATCCGGTCAATGCCGGGCGACTCGCGGTGGGACAGCCGACTTTCGTTCCCTGTACTCCGCTCGGCTGTATCGACCTGCTCCAGACTGCAGGAGTCACCCTTCAGGGAGCCGATGCGGTGGTGGTGGGTAGATCCAACATCGTCGGAAAGCCGGTCGCTCAACTGTTGCTTGCAGAGGGCGCAACGGTGACGATCTGTCACTCGAAGACCCAGAACCTCGCCGCACACGTTGGGCGCGCGGATGTGGTGGTGGCCGCGGTCGGTCGTCCAGAGATGATCCGAGGAGAATGGATCAAACCTGGAGCTGCGGTGATCGATGTGGGAATCAATCGAATCGACGACGGCTCGATCGTCGGAGACGTCGAATTTGCGGCCGCCAGTGAACGTGCCGGGTGTATCACTCCCGTACCGGGTGGTGTCGGTCCGATGACGGTGGCGAAATTACTCGAGAACACTCTCGCGGGAGCGATTCGGTTCGAGGAGTGCAAACTACAGGAGTGACGGAGATTCGATGGAGCCATCAGGGAATCAGATCATCAAGTTGCCAGCTTTACTGGTCGATCAGATCGCCGCAGGCGAGGTGGTCGAGAGACCATCCTCGGTGGTCAAGGAACTGATCGAAAATTCACTGGATGCGGGCTCGTCGCTGATCGATGTCGAGCTCGAAGACGGGGGCAAGCGCCTGATCCAGGTGACCGACGATGGTCAGGGGATCGAGTCGTCACAACTCGCTCTGGCGCTAACGAGCCATGCCACCTCGAAGTTGAAGGTGGCTGAGGACCTTCACCGGATCCTGACCCTTGGATTTCGTGGTGAGGCACTCGCCAGTATCGCGGCGGTAGCGACGGTGGAGATCGCATCTCGTACTGCAGGTGAGGACGTCGCCCACAGGGTCCAGGGCAGTGAGGGGACCATCGAGATTCAATCGCCGATCGCGATGAGGCCGGGAACCCGGGTTGCGGTCAAGGATCTGTTCTCCGCAGTGCCCGCTCGTCGTCGCTTTCTCAAGGCCAGTTCCGCAGAAGTGGCTCGCTGCTCGGCAGCCCTCAAGGGCGCAGCACTGGCCCATCCTACCGTTGGCTTCTCCCTCACCCATGACGGGAGAACGGTGCTGAAGTACCCCGCCGATCAATCGCTCTCCGGGCGAATTTCGGAGGTGCTGGGATCGGAGATCGGTGGCCGGATGATTGCAGTTTCCGGAGATGATGGCGTGTCGGGGTGGGTGGCGCGTCCCGATCTCCAGCGCAGGAATGGCGATGGGATCTGGACCTTTCTCAACGGGAGACCACTTCGAGACCGCGTACTGCAGCACGCGGTGCGTGAAGGATACCGTGGATTTCAGATTCCAGGGCAGTATCCGGTCGCGGTGGTCGGGATTGAACTCGATCCGGGTGAAGTCGATGTCAACGTGCATCCTTCGAAACTGGAAGTTCGCTTTCGCAATCGAGAAGATGTTCACCGGAAAATTCGACGGGCGATCCGCAGTGCGCTGGAGAGCGCCGGATCGGTTCCCAGCTTACCGCTGGAAGATTCGGCATTGCCCGATCTGATTCCGGCGGCGGGGCATGTCGAGATGGTTTCTTCGGATGTGAATGTCGAGCGAGTGGTCGAGCGAGGGGCTCCCTTTGGCGACCCGGTCGCCTGTGCCGATCCTTTGATCACTGGTTCGCGGGAAGCACTGGTGGAGAGGCCAAACCTGGTGAGAGATTCGGTCCGGGTCTTCCAGGTGCGAGACTCGTTTCTGGTGTTGGAAGAAATCGATGGCTTACGTGTCATCGACCAGCACGCGCTGCACGAAAAGATCCTCTACGAGAAGATTCTCGTCGCTCGAGAGCAGGGAACCCTTTGTCAAGGATTGCTGGTGCCGGAGCCGGTGCCGCTCGATCCTGATCAATGGTCGCTGTTTGTCGAGTACAAGGAGGCGCTGGCCGAGTTGGGGCTGGAAGCGGAAGAGTTTGGCGATGGGGTGGCGCTGGTGAGAGCGGTTCCCCAGGGATTCGAATCGAGCGATCCGGCCGATCTGCTACGAGAGATCCTGGTCAAGTTCGAGTCGGTTCGAAGTTCTGGAGCCGCCCCCCCCGATCTGCGGGAGCGGTTGCTCCAGACGATGGCTTGCAAGGCTGCTGTGAAGGCGGGCCAACCACTCTCTCCAGAGGCTCAGGAGGATCTGATCCAGGGGCGAGAACAGGCCTTTCAGCCGTGGAATTGCCCGCACGGGCGACCATCGGAACTGTTCATATCCTGGCAAGAGTTGGAGCGACGTTTCGACCGCAAATGAGATGCGGTTGGCTTCCCGACACAAGCCCTTCATGGTAATTCTATAGCCACGTTGACGGGCGTTCTTACTGCACTCCTTTGTTACTCGCTGACTGGTCGGCGTTGCATGAGGTATCGATGGAACCGAAGGCTATCAATCCTGAGATGATCGTGGCACTGGCCCCTGGGCTGGCTGCAACCCGTCGTCGCCAGATCCGCAAGAAACTCGAGTCGGTCGGTGCGATCGTCTCGCTGGTGGAGGGCTCGGAGCGTCACTACTTCGAGTTACGAGGTGAAATCGCCGCCCTTCAGACCCTTTCCATCGACAGTTGGCCCGGAGTCGCCAAGGTGATGGTGCTGGGCGAGTCCGCGATGCACTGGGCTCCCGACAAGGCGAAGGAATGCGCTCCGATCCAGGTTGGAAACCATGCGGTGGGCGTGGGAGAGTTGACGATCATCGCTGGTCCTTGCGCCATCGAGGAAGAGGAGCGAGCCCTGAGAATCGCCGAGCGAGTCGGGGCCACTGGCGCCGACCTGTTCAGGGGCGGGGCCTACAAGCCTCGGACTTCCCCCTATGCATTTCAAGGGCTGGGAGCCGATGCCTTGCCGATCCTCGAGCAGGTTCGTCACCAGACAGGCCTGGGGATCATCACGGAGGTACTCGATGCTCGAGATGTCGAGCGAGTCAGCCAGGTCGCTGACATGCTTCAGGTGGGCAGCCGCAACATGCACAATTACTCATTGTTGAAGGAACTGGGACAGGCATCGACACCGGTGTTGTTGAAGAGGGGCTTCGCTTCGACCATCGATGAGTGGCTGATGGCTGCGGAATACATCCTCAGTGGTGGCAACTCGATGGTAGTCCTGTGCGAGCGCGGAATCCGCTGCGGAGCTGCCAGTCGCAAGGTGGTGCTGGATCTGGGAGCGATCTCTGAACTGAAGCAACGGACTCATCTGCCAGTTTTCGTCGACCCGTCCCATGGCAGTGGTGAGGCTTACCGGGTTCCTTCACTGGCCCGGGCTGCGGTGGCAGCGGGAGCCGATGGATTGCTGATCGAGGTTCACGACCAGCCGTGGGAGGCCCTCTCGGATGGGCGTCAGGCATTGACCCCCGAGCAGTTCGATCAACTGGTTCCCGAACTGCGGAGCATTCGAACCGCACTGGGGGAGACAGCAACCGAGTACTCAGAGCATGTAGTGGAAACTTCCAGTGGGGAGGCACGTTGACACGCGCAGGAACATCCGGCTGGTCAGACTTCGAGTCGAGCGAGATCGCTCCCGGTGCTTCGCTGCACATCCGCCAGGAATCGAGAAGGAAGACCAGCCGCCTGAGGGTCTCGTGGATCCACAATATGGGACCGGATGCGGCTCAGAATTGCCTGGTTCCTTCCTGCCTGATGAGAGGCTCCCGCTCCTTCCCCTCGTTGAGGGAAATCAGTCGAAGAAGTGAAGAACTCTGGGGGCTCGGGATCGGCGGTTCGATCGACCGAGCAGGGCAGCTGCAGATTGTCACGATCAATGCAGAGTTTGCAGAAGATTCTCGCCTCCCTGGAGGTGAGACCTTGCTCTCCGATGCCGTAGAGTTCATTCGAGAAGTGATCCTACAGCCGCACCTGGTCGAGGGTTGTTTTGATGAAGATACGGTCAGTTCCGAGGTGTCTCAGCACCGCAGGTGCATCGAGGGGCGCTTCGATGATAAGCGCTCCTGGGCGATGCAACGTTGTATCGAAGAGACCTGTCATGGCGAACCATGGCGCTTCCATGAGTACGGCACCATCGAGTCTCTCGAACAAGCGACCGCGGAGTCGGTCACCGCAGATTGGAAGAAGTCCATCGGGAGTGCACCGATGCATGTGCATTTCAGTGGCGAGGCCAGATCCGATTCGCTCACCGAAATATTGCTTCCACTCTTTGACGGGCATGATCAGAAAACGGCGACTCTTGCCGACCGCTTTCCGCGCAAGGGTGCCGGCGAGGTCCGAGAGCTGGAGGAACACTTCCACGGGCAGCAGGCCAATCTGGTGATTTCATTTCGAACCTCCACCGGCCATGGCGACCCCCTTCAGGAATCGATGATGATCGCCAGTGGAGTGATCGGTGGATTCCCGCACTCGCGCCTCTTCACCCAGGTCAGGGAGAAGCAGAGCCTCTGTTACTCGGTCAATTCTCTCTTCGATGGCAGCTCTGGATTGTTGCTGGTCAATGCCGGGATCGATGGGGATACCGCAACTCGGACCCGCGAGAGCATCCTCGAGCAGATCGATGTGGTGAAGAGAGGCGAGTTCTCGGCCGAGGAGTTCCAGATGACCCTCGATGCCTGGGATTCGAGACTGAGGATGACCCAGGATTCTCCCGCCTCCCTGGCAGAGTTCGATCTGGTCTCGCGACTGGTGGGGAGAGACCCGACCATCGATGGATTGCGTGAGAGAGTCTCATGTGTGACTCGAGATGGGGTCATCGAGGCGGCAAACCGGCTCGAGACCGACCTGATCTACCTGCTTTCTCCGGAGGATGATCAGAGAGAGGATGTACAGTGACCTGGATCGGTGAGGAAATCATCCTGGAGAATGCGACCCTCGGCGAACGGGTCGTCGAGCGGACTCATGCCAGTGGTGCGACCGTCGCCTTTTGTCGCAAGCCAGGCTACCTGCGTCGATACGCCTGTTTCTCGACCCGCTTCGGCAGTGTCGATGATCGCTATCGAATCAACGGTGGTCCGGAAGTGCTGCTGCCCGATGGGGTCGCACACTTCCTCGAACACAAGATGTTCGAGGGCCCTGAAGAGGACGCCTTTGTTCAGTTCAGTCGCATGGGTGCCAGCGCCAATGCCTTCACCAGCTTTGTCGGCACCACCTATCTGTTCTCCTGCGTCGACGGCTTCTTTCCTTGTCTCGACCATCTGGTTCGGTTCGTCCAGCAACCCCATTTCACGACAGAGAATGTCGAGAAGGAGAAGGGGATCATCGGTCAGGAGATCCGGATGTATGCCGACAATCCTGGCTGGCGGGTCTACTTCAACTTGCTGGCGGGGCTCTACAAGAACCACCCCGTGGCCAAGGACATCGCTGGAACCGAACAGACCATCGCAGGGATCACGCCGCAGATGCTGGATCGATGCTGGAGCACCTTTTACCATCCATCGAATATGATCCTCCTGGCAGTGGCCGATGAGGATCAGGAGACCTTTTTCGAGGCGGCTGGAAGGCTGTTGTCGGAACAGGATCTCGGGCCGGCACCTGCAGTGGAGAAGATCCTCACCGAGGAGCCCGCTGCCCCGGCACAGCAGCAGGTTCGCCAGCAGATGCAGGTGGGACGATCGAAAGTGTTACTGGGGTGGAAGGACCTCCACCCTGGAATCGGTGGGCGGGACCTGATGCGCAAGGAGTTGGTCACGGAAGTGATGCTCGAATGTGTCTTCGGTCAGAGTGGCCCGTTGTTCGAGGAGTTGTACCGCAAGGATCTGATCGACGACTCCTTCGCTACCTCCTACCAGATTCACTCGGACGTGGGGCATTCCGCAACTGGCGGAGATTCGGCCGATCCCGATCGTCTCATCGATGTGATTCGCGAAGAGGTCGGTAATATCCGCAAGGTGGGGATCGATCCGGTCGATATCGAACGTCAGCGTCGTTCCGCCATAGGGTACTTGCTTCGAGCTTTCAACTCGCTCGACCACATCGCAGGCAGTTATTGCGGAACTCGGTTCCTCGACGGCGACCCCTTCGAGGTGGTCGATTTGCTGGCAGAGATCACCACGAAAGAGGTCGAGGAGCGGCTACAGGAGCACCTGATCCCCGATCAGATGTCCTCTTCCATCGTCACCTCATGAAATGAGAGTGGGTTTCAAGATGAAGCAGCACTGGAAGATTCTTCTCTGGCTTATCGCAGGAGTCGTGGTGGGTTTTGCCCTCCAGCGATTTACCGATGGTCCCGGGACCGTGGGTGTTCGGTTTGATCCTCAACCGGTGGTCGTCGATGGGGTGCCGGTGGGAATCCGTGTCGATGCTCTGGTGCAAGACCTGTTGCCCAAGGGAAGAAATGCCTCCGAAGGTCTGCAGGTTGGTGATGTGGTGAAACGCATCACGGTCAATGCCGGAATGGATGACGAAAAGGGTGCGGAGATCACCTCGGCCGAGGCACTGACCGAGTTCCTCGAGCAGCGCGGCGCCGGAGGTGTGGCGACCATCGAACTGGTCTCCGGCAATAAACGATCGGCGCTGGTGGCCCTCGATCCACAATCCACACGAGCGCGCTGGCTAGCTCCATTCAAGTTCGTCGCGGACATCTTCATGAGATTGCTCAAGATGCTGATCATGCCACTGGTGGTGACCTCGATCGTGACCGGAGTCGCCGGCCTCGGAGGTGGATCAGATTTCGGTCGGATGGGCGGTCGTACCTTCGGCTATTACGCCACCACATCGTTTCTCGCCGTGGGGCTCGGAATGTTGCTGGTCAACATTCTTCAGCCTGGTATCGGAGCACGCCTCGGAATCTCACCCGATGCAGACTTCGGTCAGAGAAGCGAGAACTGGCTCGATATCTTGCGCAGGATGGTGCCGGAGAACGCATTCAATGCCTTCACCGGGAACGGCAACATGCTCCAGGTGATCTTCTTCTCGCTGTTGTTTGGCTTCTTCATCACCAAGGTGGCTGAGAAACCACGCAACTTCATGCTGGACCTGTTCGGGTCGGCATTTGCTGTGGTGATGAGGATGGCCTCGTGGGTGATGTTGCTGGTCCCTTACGGAGTTTTCTGCTTGCTGGTAAAGGTCGTCGGCGAGACCGGTTTCGATGTGTTCAAACCCCTCGGGGCCTACATGTTGACGGTGATGCTGGCATTGATCATCCATAGTTGTGTGATATTGCCGCTGCTGCTGAAGGTGGTCGGAGGAGTGTCCCCACTGAAGTGGGTACGCGCGATGAGCCCTGCTCTGATGACGGCCTTCTCCACTTCATCCTCCTCGATGACCTTGCCCACCACGCTCAATATTCTGAAAAAGCGCGGCGGCGTTTCGAATCGAACATCGTCCTTTGTCGCACCTCTGGGTGCCACGGTGAACATGGATGGCACCGCACTGTACGAGTGCATCGGGGTGGTTTTTCTGGCCCAGTATTACGCCAGCGCAGGAGACTTCGTACTGAGCTTCAGTGCTCAGGTGACGGTGGTCATGGCGGCGTTTCTCGCTTCCATCGGGGCGGCCGGAATCCCCTCGGCAGGGTTGGTGATGATGTTGACGATTCTCAGTGCATTGAAGTTGCCGCTCGAGGGAGCGGCGCTCTTGCTGGCAGTCGATCGACCTCTCGACATGTGCCGGACGGTGGTCAATGTTTGGAGCGACACCGTCGGCACCGCCATCATCGCCTCGAAAGAGGGGGAGACAGGGCTCGGTGATGGAGCGGTTACCGACCCAACTTGATTTCGGATGTACCGATGCATGTGAGATTCGCATCATCGGGTGCTCGTGGTATGCTCTGCAAGTGGTGTGATTCAGCGAATGGCCGTGCTCGAGTGCACGAGTAGAGGAGAGGGATCGAGATGGGAGTTCCAGCGACCCAACTGAAGGTTGGCCAGGTGATCATTTTCGAGGACGCTCTGTGGGTCTGTATCAAACTGGAGCAGAAGAAACTCTCCAAGGGGGGCGGAGCGGTCCAGGCCAAGTTGAAGAACCTCCAGCGAGGCGATCACATCACTCACCGCTTTCGATCTGCCGACAAGGTGGAAACCGCTTACCTCGACAAGAAGGACTGTGAATACCTCTATCCAGAGGGTGACTTCTTCATCTTCATGGATACCGAGGACTTCGAGCAGTATCAGTTACATACCGATTTCGTCGGGGATCTGATGCCGTACGTGAAGCACAACGAGCATGTCGTGGTGACCTTTTACGAGGGGAAATCGATCTCGGTCAATCTCCCTCCAGCGGTGATCCTGCAGATCACCGAGACGGAACCAGGATTCAAGGGAGACTCGGTCAATAACGTGTTCAAGCCGGCAACGCTGGAGACCGGACTTCAGGTGAAGATTCCCAATCACGTGACCGAGGGAGATCTGGTCAAGATCTCCACCGAGACTGGAGACTTCATCGAGCGGGTCAAGCAGGAGTGAGATCCTCTTGTAGTTGACGCACCCCTTGGCGGAATTTGTGGTGTCCTCCCATCGAAGGGTGGCGGATGTATTCCGCTTCGATGCCCATTTTCCGCAGAACTTCCTGGGAGACCCGTCCGATCGCTACCGGCCGCGCATTTTCGAAGATTTCCAGGTACTTCATCAGGATCACCCGCCCCGCCTCCTGATCACTACGGGTGGGCTTCCGGTTGGTGAGTGGTTCGCCGGGCCGATGCGGGTGCCAGGGCACGGCATTCCACAGCACGATTCGCCGGTCACCGGCAAGTTCTCCCCAGACGACGGTGGCGGAACGCTCCTTGTAGGGTGCCTCTCGAATCGATGATCTCCTCAAGGGAAGCCCGGTGGTCCATTCCAGCGCTTCTGGCCCGGCCAGTAGGTTTTCTCCGGTGAAGGGGATGCCGGTGAATCGGCAGCCGGCCCAGCCTGCCGCTTCGCCGACCAGCACTGCCTGAGCTCCTCGATGGGCTTTGAGGTAGTGAGCGAGATTGTCCGATCGAATCTTCGGCGCACGAGGAAGATCCAGATCCTCATCCCGGTCGTGCCATGGGTTGAAGACCCCTTGTGGGGCGGGCTTTCTGACCAGGCGAATCAACTGGGCGACACGGGTCTCGAAATCAGACGGGCTCACGGATCTCCTGCCTCATGCAAAACACGCTACCTCCGGATTTCAAGAACTCGCCCGTCTCGATCTCGGTCACAACGAATCCATGCTTCGACAGCCTGCCAGCGGTGATGGGCGCCCCGGCGGGCATCAGTACGTGCAGGCCGTCTGGACACCAGAGATTTCCCGCCAGTTGATCGCGGGCCTCCTGCTGGTCGACCTCGATCAGTTGGTCAAAGGCACTCTCCAGCAGTTCGATTCCGTCGGAGTCGAAGGCACTCCTGACCACGGCTACACAATCCTCGCGCAACATCGCCAATGCCGTGTCGAGGTGATAGAAGCACGGATCGGGGAGGTGAAGAATGGCGAGCTCGTGGCCGGTCATTCGACCCACTTCAAGATGGCATTCGAGCTGACTCCTCATGCCCACACCACACCACAGAAGTGACAGACCCGGGTGCTTGAGAGTGTCTCCATTGCCTTCCCAGACCCCCGCAGTAGCGGCTTCGATGTCGAGGCAGCGGATTCCCAGCTGGCGCAATCGGCTCCGGTGCAACGCACTCTCTGGCCGACGGTCGGGGTGATCCATTCTCCCGATGATGGCGACCGGTTGGCCGCAGTCATCGACGCTGACCAGCGAGGGATTGGCGGTGAATACTGCATCCACCAGGCCTTTCGGAGGATCGAGCAGATGGACATCGAGCCCCATCGCATCGATGGCCTCTGCCAGCGAGTTCCACTGGGAGCGAGCGGCTGCTACATCGATCTGGCCGACATGAGCGCTCATGTGGGCATTTCGAACATCGATCACATCGAAATGATCGGGTGGGCACATCAATGCACCGCTCACCGGTACCTCGTCGGGTGTTCGGCGACGCGGTGAGGCTCTCCATTGCTCTGCGGTAGCGATCGGCGAGTGATTCATGACGTGGTCTCCAGCAGTAGTTCCTTGGTCGCATCGATCGCCTTGCGATGGAGTGCCGGGACCCGATGGGCGGCATCGAGAGGGAGTAGTTTGACCCCCTCTGGAATGCTCCGGTTCCAGCGGTAGACCAGGGGAGAGACCTGTAGTTTTCGATGTGTGATGGAATGCTGGAACCGATCGGCATACCCGATCAGTTCGGGGGCATCGATGGCGAGAGTCTTGAACAGCCTCAACAGTTCGAACTTCGCATCGCCGTCGGGACCATCGAGGCGAACCATTGGTGTGCCCATGTGGCCGTTGAGAAGTTCACCGGAGTTGGGCCACAGCAGTACTTCTTGTCGGGTCACGACCACTGCAGTCGCCCACCACTGCTCTTCGTTGGCGCGCCTGACCTTCGGTAGCGGCCAGCGGGTGGGGTCGCCGCTGGCGTATGCGCCGCAACCGGTGGCGAGCGGGCACGAACTGCAATCGGGAGATCGAGGAGTACAGGTGGTTCGTCCCAGATCCATCATCGCCTGGTTGTGATCGCCAGGGTGTGCCCTGTCGAGGGCCAACTCCGCGGCTTCGCGGAGAAGAGTTCGTGCGGCGCCTTTACGATGATCCCCATCCAGGCAGAGATAGCGACACAGCACTCGCTCGACGTTGCCATCGATCACCGCCATCGGTACATCAAAAGCGATGCTGCAGATCGCTGCGGTGGTGTACTCACCGATTCCCGGCAACTGGCGTATCTGTTGCGGATCGCGCGGAAAGGAGCCGTGGTGGAGTTCGACGATCTGCTTTGCCGCGGCATGGAGGTTTCGTCCGCGGGAGTAGTATCCGAGACCTGCCCACAGCTCGAGCACTTCATCGAGAGGGGCTTCGGCCAGTGCTGCTGGATCGGGGAATTGTTTGATGAATCGATTCCAGTAGGGAATCACCGTCGCAACACGGGTTTGCTGCAGCATCACCTCGGAGAGCCAGATCGCATATGGATCTCCCACGCCGCGCCAGGGCAGTGGCTGCTGCGATTGTCGGAACCAGTTTGCCAGTGCAGTGGTGATGGTCCGGACCAATGTGACTTCCTCCTGCCAGGGTGAGTTCGAACTCAGCGATGTTGAGGTGGCGAACCCATCAATACCGAACCATGCGAAATCGAACCATGCGA
>LWDU01033383.1_pt1 | contig 58518 bp, 39 predicted proteins | sample 727161 | NCBI WGS metagenome assembly LWDU01 (sample SAMN04566230, study PRJNA314399) | hydrothermal vent metagenome | isolation source: deep sea hydrothermal plume seawater | place: Mexico: Gulf of California, Guaymas Basin | collected 2004-07-11
ACCACGGTACGCCACTTACACTTCAGGCTATCCGGTCGATACCAATGTCGCCCCCAAGTGATAAGTTGTTACTGCTCTGGATGTAACCATAAACAGTATCGGTAGGTTAATTATACCACCTGTAGCCCTTAAGTACAGAGAACTACAAAAATGCTCAAATTGGCACATAAAAGAAGCGTTTCTTAGAATGCAATTCCAACGGTCCTAGCGGGTGGTACGTGTTATTATGATCTCGCGGGCGGAATGCCCGTTTGAAACTTACCTGTAATACGCAAAAACCAGTAGAAAAACTCCTAGCGGTATGCACCAAAATGTGAACCAGTGGAATCGCCCTTTTTCCAATACCACTAACAAAGCCCGTAACGCTAAGTAACCCACTACCGCTGAAACAGCAATTCCAAGCCCTAGAACATTCCACGCGATATCGGTCGATGCGACAATTTGAGAACTCAAAAGTTTTTTGCATAGCATGACTACTACCGCCCCAGCTATCACCGGAATCGACATCAAGAATGAAAATTGGGCTGCTTGTTGGCTAGGTAATCCAAGTCGCCGCGCTGTGACAATCGTCAAACCACTGCGACTTAACCCCGGCACAATTGAAATCGCTTGAGCAATTCCGATCCAGAAAGCTTGTTGATTTGACAAGGTTTCAATTTTTACGGGTTCCTCTCCGTTGGCACTACTCGGCTCGCCCATCCATAACACAAACCCAGTGACAATTAACATCGCACCAGTGATGCGAGGATTGGTTAACAGCCCATCCAAGTCCAAGTTGCTGATCACAAGCAGCAGTCCCACACAAGCCGCAGGAAGGGTAGCGACCACGAGCGGGATAACTAGACTTCGGCGGCGACCACATAGCTCGACCAATGACTTCCAAAATACCAGCAAGACAGCTAGTAATGTGCCGGCATGTAATGCGACGGTTGTTTCAGTCATGGTTGCAGCGGCCGCTGGATCCGGCACAAGGAATGTTTCCAGAGCGATGAGATGCCCCGAAGAACTCACAGGCAAAAATTCAGTTAAGCCTTGCACAATCGCTTGGATGACTATTTTCATCGTGACCATATACTACCGCTCTCGTTTCCAGCGACGTGCATATCGGCCCGTAAAAAAACTTTGTGTAACAAACATCAAAACGGTGAGCATAAACCACATAGCTTGCTTACCAGGTGGAGTTTCTTCTAATTCTAACTGCAAGTATGAAATGATCTCGTTCGTTGACTCGGCTAAGATTCGAATAGCAAACAGCCCCGCATACACTCCGACAAACAACAAATTTGTAATGGTCACAGCCCAGAGAGTCGACCAGTCGACATAGAGAACCAAAATCACCGCCAAACCTAATTGGATTACCATTATCAACAGCATTAAGTAAACCCAGCGGTGCTGCTGAATCGACTCACTTGCCGGTATCGAATCTAGTAAGTTTCCGACGGCGGGTAGGGCGGCGACGGTGGCAACGGCCACTAAGCTCAACGCCAAAAGTCGCACACGCCGCACGCGATCCTTACTCCAAGTTGTCGGTGCAAAACGGCTTGTCGCAGATGTTTGATTCATAGCCGTTAATATATCACAAATAAACCGATTCGCATTTGTGATGATCATGAATCTAAGCAGGTCACGACACTCAATTTCGGCGAACCTTTATCAAAAGCGTTATGATATATGCATCAAACATAATCTCAACACCACGCGCAATCGTGACCAATCTTCACGACACACTTTAACGATGTATGGAAGGTTCCTGTGGACGCATACTTAACAACAATGCAGATTCTTGGTCTGGCTATCGGTGGAATGTGCCACTCGCTGTTAGGCAGTATCAAAGTGCCGCTCGCGAAAAAGTTGAACATCAAAGAAGACAAGGTGGGCGCACTAGTCAGCGCATTTGGATTCACGATGATTCCCATGGCATTCGCGGCTGGGATTATGGCTGATGAGATTGGGCGAGATTTAGTCTTGGGCATTGCCTTAGGGATTATGATTTGTAGTGTATTGGTACTCGCCAACGCAAAGACTTACACCGCGGCAGTCATCGCGGTTTTGTTGCTTGGAACTGGTTGGTCAGCGTTGGTTAATGTACTCAACGCACTTCAAGGCGACGCATTTTTGCGATTCTTCGCTAAAAATACCTCGCTTTCTTCAGCGATGAACTTGGGTGATTTTGTTTTTGGGGCAGGCGCTTTTGTCATGCCTATCGCTACCGCTTTTCTAATTACTAAAATCGGTTTGAAGAAAACATTCAGCTGGTTTGCCGTCTTGATGGCGATTGCACTTGTGTTTGTATTCTTTGTGAATTGGGAGTCGCTGAAACCAGATACAACGAAAGTGATCGATGATTGGTTGAGGGTGTTATTAACCGATTCAGTCGTTCTTATCTGCTGCATTGCATTTTTCTTTCATGTTCCCACCGAAGCGTGTGTGGCGTTATGGGCCACCACTCTCATGAAAGATCGCGGAGTAACAGACGGAAAAGCATCCACGTTATTGTCAGTTTTTTGGTTGGTGTTTACGGTTTCTCGCTTAGTTGCCGCATTGCTAATGCCGGCTGGAATGGATCACACGATTTTAATTGCGTTGGCAATAACTTGTACGACTGCTACTGTGGGACTTGCTCTTAGCCGCTCCAAGCAAATTACCGTGGGGTGGATCATTTTGTTAGGTGCGATAATGGGGCCCATTTTCCCAATTTTGATCGCTCAGCTCGTAGACCACGTCGGGACTAAAATAGACGAACAATTAATTGGCCGAGCCATTGGCCTATTCTTCTGTATTGGTGGCATCGGTTGGGCTCTCATGCCCTTGATTGCAGGTAAAGTTGCTGCGAAAACATCTATTCAAAAAGCATTTTTCTTGATCTCCGTTGGGGCCGCTTGCCTAACGGTGCTGACAATTATTTTGAGCAAACAGCCGGTTTGAATTTTCGCGTTGTTCTGAAACGTTACGCACGGCCTTCTGTGAAAGATCGAACCTGTTCACAACACCCCACTTGGGTCGTGCGGTATACTGAATATCCTTATTAACACTCCCTCTTTTTCTCAGAAATTCAACCCGTGAAAGAACTACTGATCTTGTTAGCAGCAATGGTGACTTGTACCTCCTCTGCGACTGCAGCACCGGATCCCGCTGAAGTGCTTTCTGCACCAACTAAAATTGGAACTCAAGGATTGGTTTCCGGAAAATTCATCTATCCACTGGAAGGTCGACAAACACCGGAGTGTCATGCTTCGACGATTGTCAGCACCCCCACAGGACTCGTTGCAGCGTGGTTTGGTGGTAAGCATGAGAAAAATCCCGATGTGGGAATTTGGGTTTCTCGATTTGAAGACGATCAATGGACTCGACCTCGTGAAGTCGTCAATGGCGTACAATCCGATCAATTAAGACACCCCTGCTGGAACCCCGTTCTATTCCAACCTGCGACAGGGCCGTTGCTATTGTTTTATAAAGTTGGACCAACTCCAAGTACTTGGTGGGGCATGCTGGTGACGTCCAATGATGGTGGAAAATCCTGGACGAAACCGACTAAACTCGGTAAAGATCCAGCGATTGGCCATATCGTGGGGCCTGTCAAAAATAAGCCGATTCAACTTTCAGATGGCTCGATTCTGTGCCCGTCGAGCAGCGAGCATAACAACTGGCGTGTTCATTTTGAATTAACCAAGGACTACGGCAAAACATGGGAAATTATTGGCCCTATTCACGACGGCAAGAAGTTCAATGCGATTCAACCTAGCATCCTCACCTACAAAAACGGGTCGATGCAAGTAATGTGTCGTACTAAGGAAGGCGTGATTGCAGAAAGTTGGTCTACCGACGGCGGAAAGACTTGGTCCCAACCTGCTGCCACTCACCTCCCCAATCCCAATTCAGGAAGTGACGCAATTACCCTAGCCGATGGCCGACAGTTGCTTGTCTATAACCATACCATCCGCCGCGGAGAGTTCCCCGCTGGTCGAAATATGCTAAATGTCGCAATTTCCAAAGATGGCAAGACGTGGCACCCAGTACTAACACTTGAACGTGATAAAGGTGAATATTCCTATCCAGCTGTCATTCAAGCTGCTGACGGTACCGTTCACGTTGCCTACACTTGGCGCCGCCAAACGGTAAAACACGTTGTCATCAACCCGAAAAGAATCTAAACGTTACTGGTGAGATATTCGCCAATTATCAACAGGATATATTATTATGCGTCACACAAATTGTTTATTTGCTGCACTCTCAATACTGATGGTGGCAACGCTTGCACCCACTCCCGTTGCAGCAGAAGTCTCTGTATCAAACTTATTCACCGATCATATGGTCCTACAGCGTGACGTACCTGTCGTCGTTTGGGGAAAAGCATCTGCTGCAGAACAAGTATCTATTGTGCTTGCTGGTAAGACGGAAACAACTAAAGCCGATGACGATGGTCGCTGGCAAGTTCAATTACCAGCACTGAAAGTCGGTAGCGGCCCACATCAATTGGTTATTGAAGGAAGCAACCGAATTGAAATTAACGATATCCTCATCGGTGAAGTTTGGGTCTGCTCAGGACAATCCAACATGGCGTTTGCGGTTAGTTCAGCAAATGATCCGGACTTGGAATCACTTTCGGCAAATTTCCCCAACATCCGTATTATCTCTGTTCCCCAGGTTGGCAGTCAAACGCCCTTGGATAACTTTCAGGGAAAGTGGGAAACGGTTACCCCCGAGACGGTCAAGAGCTTTTCCGCGGTGGGTTATTTCTTTGGTCGACAACTGCATCAAACTTTAAATGTTCCCATCGGTCTGATCGACACAGCCTGGGGAGGCTCGGCCTGTGAAGCTTGGGTTCCCCGTGAGGTTCTGGAGGAAGCGGGAGATTATCAGGAGTTGCTTGCAAAATGGGATGACGCCGCCAAGGCGTATGACCCCGCCGCAGTCGCTCAGCGATATGAGCGGCAACTTGCGGCCTGGAAACTTGCTATGGCAAAGGCGTTGCAAGACAAGAAACCCGTGCCTCGTCGCCCGCGCCTGCCCCGCAATATTCTCACCGGCCAGCACCGCCCCGCAAATCTATTCAATGGTGTTTTAAATCCTATCGTCGGATATGGGATTCGTGGTGCCATTTGGTATCAAGGCGAACATAATTCGGGGCGTGCATACCAATATCGGAGTCTGTTTCCACTGATGATCGATACTTGGAGAAAAAGATGGAATCAGGGAGACTTTAGCTTCTACTGGGTATCTTTGGCCGATTTTCAGGATGAAGTGGCTGAACCGGTAGGCAGCAGTTGGGCCGAACTACGCGAAGCTCAGACCATGGTGATGAGTAAGTTGCCCAATACGGGCGAGGCTATCATCACCGACTTGGGCGAATCTCATGATATCCATCCGCGTAACAAGCAGGATGTGGCTAAACGTCTGGCACGCTGGGCACTTGCAAAAGACTATGGAATCGAACTCGTTTACCGCAGCCCTCTCTATAAATCTTACGAAACAAAAGGGAATCGCATTGTTGTTACGTTTGACCATGTGGGCGGGGGGCTTGATACATTTGATGTACGAGAGGTTCGCGGGTTCGCAATCGCGGGTGAAGATAAAAAGTTTGTGAATGCTTCAGCTCGGATTGTTGGTCAGAATCAAGTTGAGGTTTGGAGTGATGCCATTACCGCTCCAGTTTCTGTGCGATACGCTTGGGCACAAAACCCAATCTGTAATTTGCAAAACAAAGAGCATTTACCTGTCACACCCTTTCGTACAGACAGTTGGGATGGAATCACAAAAGGAGTGGTGAAATAAATGTATCGCGAACGTTATACGCCGTGGTTTACTTGGCTTTTAGTAGTTGTCGTGCTTGGTACGTTCGCTGGATTAGTGCCATTGGTAAGTGACTATCTCGCAGCAACAAATTCTGGTGGAGCAGATTTTTCAGATGATGAGCGGACGGGACATATTATTGGTATCTCGGTCACAGGATTTACCACAGTTTTAATGGGCTTTTTAGCAATGGTATTCAGCCGGTATTTTATTGAGGTGGATCGGGGAACGGTCCGTTTCGGTTACTTATGGTGGAATGTCAGCACGACCGTTGAACAAATTGAAAGTGCGATCGTTGACGAAGCGAAGTTTAGCGAGTTTTTGGGGATGGGGTGGAGAATTGGTATCAAGACTAAACGAATTGGATACGTTGTAAGTTTTGGTAAAGCTGTTGAAATAAAGATTCGTAATGGCAAAACATATTTGATTTCCTGTCGAGACCCTGAGGCCTGTGTGAAAGCGATAGAATCTTAACTCAAAAAAGCGGTCTGTTCTTTGGAAAAAACATCGGCGAACAATATGAAACTTGCATCCGTTTTGACTCCGCTGTCAGATGAAAATCTAACATTAGCCGCTCAGACTGGCGTGGAAACGATTACGATACGCTATCAAGGCCCGCAGAAATCTGATTGGGAGCCGACACTAGAGCGGATACGGTCTTTTGGATTACAGCCAGCGGCGGTGGAAGACGCCATTGCCATGGAAAATATCATCTGTGGTCGTGAGGGTCGTGATACAGAAATCGCTGGCATTATTTCGTTGCTGCAAATCATGGCTGATCTCGAAATCCCGGTACTATGTTACAACTTTATGGCAGGCACCGATTGGGTGCGTACTCGCGTAGATGTTCCTGAACGTGGCGGCGCCGTTGTAACACAATTCAATCTTGCTGAAATTGATCAAGCGAAGTCACTCGACGATGCCTCACGATCGCTTGAAAATGAAATTCTAACAGCAGCCGCTTTATGGGAAAATCTCACTTACTTTCTGGAACAGATCATTCCACATGCCGAGCGTTTAGGAATTGATTTAGCGATGCACCCCGATGACCCACCATTGGAGTCGTTTCTTGGTCGCAGTCGCATCATGAATAGTGTCGCGGGCTTTCAACGTTTGCTGGGCTTGGTCGATAGTCCCCGCAACGGAATTTGCTTTTGCCAAGGATCGTTTGTGGAGATGGGAGCAGCGATTCCTGAGACAATTTACCTTCTCGGCGATCATATACGCTACGTACACTTTCGTGATGTTCGCGGTACGCATGATAATTTCACGGAGACGTTTCACGATAATGGACCGACGGATATGGCCGCTGCAATGCGAGCGTATAAAGAGATTGGATTTAGTGGTTCGATTCGCCCAGATCATGTTCCCCAGCTCTGTGGTGAAGACGATGGTGAACCAGGGTACACACAACTCGGACGATTACATGCCTACGGGTATATGCGTGGATTGATGGATGCAGTATAGACTGGACATTGGATAACAATGGTACAGTTAGATTTGTAATTTTTAAGCTTGGATATTCAAAATGAGTCAACCGGAAACGATCACCTTGGACATGATGCGGCAATCGCTTTACTCAGCGGTGGTTTGTGATGCTCTCGATGGATTGGGTTTTACAAATCAATCTCCCAGAACGCAACTTTTGTCGTTGACTGTAGACGAAGTACTTGTTGGCCGGTGCCGTACTACAAGCTGGGAAGACATTGATTTTGAAGATCCTGCTCCCTATGAATTAGAATTACAGGCTGTCGACAGTTGTGAAGCAGATGATGTGTTGATATGCGCCGCAAACGGCAGTATGCGTTCGGGTATCTGGGGTGAATTACTTTCTACAGCAGCTAAAAATCGAGGCTGTGTCGGTGCGATTGTAGATGGAGCTGTTCGAGATATTACCAAGATGAAAGCAATGGGCTTCACGGTGTTTGCCACGGCTCGCTGCATTTACGATAGCCTCAATCGGCAACGTGTTGTCGCCGTGGATGAACCCGTGAAAATCGACGACGTGATTTTTCGGTCGGGCGATTTAGTCTTGGCGGATCAAGATGGTATTGTTGTCGTTCCCCAAGAAATTGAAGAACAGGCAATGCATAACGCTTGGCAAAAAGTCCACGACGAAAACATCACTCGCGATGCAATTATCGATGGTATGTTGGCTACCGATGCCTACCGTAAGTACGGAGTTTTATAGGGTACAACAGGATGGCAAAAAAACGAATTGGCCTTATTGGCTTTCTACACGAATCGAATACGTTCATCTCTGAACTGACAACCTATGAGCATTTTAATAGTGATTACTTGCTCGAAGGGGATGCTTTTATTGAAAGGATGTCAGGTACGCATCACGAAACCGCAGGCTTCATTTCACGGTTAGAAGCAGCTGCGGAAGAATTTGAAATCGTGCCATTGCTGTTTGCGCGAGCAATGCCCTACGGCACGATTTGTGCATCAGCCTATGAGAAGATTACCAGCCGAATTATTGAATTATTGAAGGCTGCATTGCCGCTTGATGGGCTGTTACTAGCACCACACGGCGCAACCGTCTCGCAAGATTATCGCGACGCCGATGGACACTGGATGAGTTTGGTGCGAGATGTTGTTGGCAGTGACATTCCGATCGTCGCCACGCTGGACCCGCATGGCAACTTATCGAAAAAGATGGCAACGGCTTGTAATGCCTTGGTCGCTTACCGTAGTAATCCACATTTAGATCAGTTCCAAGTGGGTGTGGAAGCGGCGAACCTGCTGATTGACACATTGCACGGCGATATCCAACCCACGATGGCGGTTGCTACTCCGGCAATAGCAATTAATATCCAAAAACAAGAATCAACCGCGCCACCATGCTTGCCACTTTACCAGCAGGCAGATTCGCAACTCGCCGTGGAGGGAGTCTTGTCAAATAGTATCATGCTCGGATTTCCTTATGCAGATGTAGCTGAAATGGGGTCCGCGTTTATTGTTGTGACCAACAACGACTTAGATTTAGCAGAGCGATGTGCCACAGAACTCGCCGATTTCCTCGACACATATCGCGAGGGCTTTAAGGCAGACTTAGAACCGCTGGAGACAACACTTGAGAAATCTGCGCAACTCGAAGGCCCCATTTGCTTATTGGATATGGGTGATAACACTGGCGGCGGTTCACCAGCCGATAGTACTATTTTATTGCACGCTTGTGACAAGATAGGTTTGCACAATATGTTCGTTTGTATCTATGACCCAGCGGTTGTGGTACAAGCGTCCGAGTATGGAATCGGTGACATTTTGAGCGTGTCGATTGGTGGTAAAACGGACGATGATCATGGCGAACCGTGGTGTGGTGACGTCAAGTTAATGGGGTTATATGATGGCAAGTTCCACGAACCTCAACCACGGCACGGCGGTGCGACGCATTGTGATCAAGGTGCGACGGCAGTTGTGCGACACGAATCCGGGATCACTATCATGGTGACGACCCGTCGACAACCTCCTTTTAGTTTAAAGCAACTAACCACGTTCGATGTTGACCCTGCGGATTTTCATATTTTGATAGCCAAAGGAGTGAACGCTCCGATCGCTGCCTACGAGACTGTTTGTAAGCATCTATTACGTGTCAATACAGCGGGATCCACAACGGCTGATATGGATCAACTTAATTATCAACATCGACGGCGACCGATGTTTCCATTTGAAGACAATACGGACCGGTGAGCCACGATGGAGTTGACTTGAACATAATGGAATCTCAGTCCGCTTGTGATTTACTGTTGCACGTTCAACAGTGGTTTGATGGTTACCAATTACACAACTCACCGTTGCAGTTGGCGATCAACGACGGCACTCTTGTGGATTGCGGACCGGAATTGAATTGGCACGCAAGGCGGTTAATCGAGTCGGATGGCATACTGTTACCCGCTGTAACCGACTTGCATACACATCCAGACCATTATGCCAGCCGATTTGGTAGCGACCCTGACCAGAATTCACTGTATACAGGTGTCAATCAAGTTGTATCTCAAGGTGATGCCGGCGCGTTAGGCGCCAAGGACTTCGTAAATCGAGTTATCAATCCCTGCCAAACCGACGTCAAATTGGCAATCAATATCTCTAAATATGGTGAAAGTCGTAGTACTGCATCGATTTCAGCGATTGAGGATATCGATCTAGATCTGTGTATCGCTGCGGGGCACCAATTCGCCACGCAGATTGTGGCCGTGAGCGTAAACGTCAGTCGTAACAGTTGCCCGCAGGTAGATCCCAAAAAGGTTTTAAAACTCGCGGTTCGCGCCGCGGAGGAATTGGAATTGCCAATTCTCTACGGCATGCGTAGGAATGCGGATTGGCCGATTGGGGAACAACTGCGTTTACTACGTCCCGGAGATATTGTGACCTATTGCTTTCGCCCTGCCCCTCATTCAATTGTTGATGCTACTGGTGTTTTGCTGGAGATTTGTAACGCGCGGAGTCGTGGCATTGTGTTTGATGTTGGCCACGGCTGCCAGTCGTTCAATTTTGATGTCGCCGAAATTGCAATGCAATTCGGTTTTATGCCGGACACGATTTCGACGGATTTACAGCGGGGACATATTGGAATGCAACCGCCCCATACATTAGCATTAGTTGCGAGTAAGATGATGGCAATTGGCATGCCATTACATATGGTTTTGCGGGCGATCACGACCCGTCCGCTCGAAGTTCTGGGGTTGGGTAATGACCACGGTTTCCGCACGGGAATACCGGCAAGTTTCCAGATTGTCAGTTTGTCTGATGACAATCAAGTTTTGACAGATTGTCTCGGCAATCAGCGAACCGGAAAATTAATAACATCCGAAGTAGTAATTCAAAAAGGTAAGCAAATACGATGAGTTTATTCTCGGTCACTTCATGTGACAGCGACGCTGCCGGCCCGCGTTTAGTAATTACAGCCGGCGTGCATGGTGACGAATTCGAATCCATTGAGTGTGTGCATCAATTATTAGATTGGGTACCGGCGAATCTGCGGTCAGGAACGGTCGTTTTAGTACCGGTAATTAACGAAGATGCGTTTCTGCTGGGTCAGCGAACCGGCGGCGATGGTCTTGATCTCGCCCGTACGTGTCCAGGAAATCCCGAGGGAAGTCTGACCCAGCGGGTTGCGTATGAATTGACTGAGTTAATATGTTCGGCAGATTATTATATTGATTTGCATACAGGCGGTACACGATCAGCAGTGTATCCACTGGCGGGTTATCCGTTGAATCCGAACGAGGAAGCTTTGGCGGGGAGTCGGGCCATGGCACAAGCTTTTAATCTACCGTTTGTGTGGGGAACAGATTGGCGACTGAAGGGTCGTTCGATGTCTATTGCCTGCGAGAATAATATTCCGGCGATCTATACTGAATACCTAGGTTCGGCGCAATGTTCCCCAGACGGTGTTACGGCCTATGTTGATGGATGTAAAAATGTGATGGGCATGCTGGGGATGATCGAACATCAGCAACCGGAGAGTCGTATTGAGTTTACTATTGAAGACGCTGCAGAGGGCTCTGGGCATATGCAAATATGCAACCCATCCCCATTAGATGGAATACTAAGTCCCTGTTTCCAGCTTGGCGATCACGTAGCGACAGGCGATGTTTTGGGGCGAGTTCGCAGCATGGACGGTAGCGAGATAGCCGAAATCATCTCGCTACAAACCGGGCGAATTATCGTCATGCAGACGTTCCCAATGGTCCGCGAAGGCGATGCGACGTTTGTGATTGCCTAGGCCAAGATGTCATGAATAATTTCACCATGAACGTCGGTCAGACGCATATCACGCCCACTGAAACGAAAAGTCAACTGTTCGTGATCGATGCCCATCAGGTGTAGCATGGTTGCATGAAGATCGTGAATCTGTTGTTTGTTTTCAACCGCTTTATAGCCATATTCATCGGTCGCACCATGGACCGTTCCACCCTTGATTCCGGCTCCACACATCCAAAGCGTGAAACCAAACGGGTTATGATCACGGCCATTGGAGCCTTGAGCGAAGGGAGTCCTACCAAATTCTGCTGACCAGATGATTAGTGTTTCGTCCAACAGTCCCCTTTGTTCCAGATCCGTAATTAGAGCGGCGATTGGTTGATCTACAGCCATAGCATTATCGGTGTGTCCGGCAAATAGATTTCCATGTTGATCCCACCGATCGTGGGAAACATTGGGGCAGGTGAGTTCAATAAACCGTACACCCTCTTCCACGAGTCGTCGGGCCAGCAAACATTGGCGGGCGTAAATCGCCGTTCCTTTTGTTTTGGCATGGATGCCATATAGATTTTGAATGGCTTCGGATTCACTGCCAAAGTCTGTCAACTCAGGGACAAAGTTCTGCATCCGATATGCGAGTTCATAATTTGCAATGGCCGATTCGATTTGGTCTTCATGATTCAAACGCTCGGAATCACGCTGGTCCATTTTTTTGAGCAATGCTAGTTTGTTTTTCTGCAATTCAGCAGATGCTTCTCGCCGCTGGATATAGGCTACCGGTTCGTTCGATGCTCCAAACACACTACCTTGATAACTTGCCGGCAAAAATCCACTGCCGAAATTATCAAGTCCTCCCGGTGGTGTCAGGCCACCATTGAGTACGACATATGCGGGTAGGTTGGCACAGTCGCTACCGAGACCATAACCGGCCCACGCTCCCATGCTGGGGCGTCCCTGAACACCAATTCCGGTATGTAGAAAATAATTGGCATTGGTGTGTTCAGAAAAATTTGAAGTCATGGATCGAATCACAGCAAATTTATCGACATGCTGTGCGGTATGTTTAAACAGATCGCTACAGGGAATCCCGCTTTCGCCATAATTCTTAAATTTCCAAGGGCTTGCCAATGTGTTTCCGATGTTATTGAATTGAGTCGGTTCAATTTTCATCGAGAACGGTTTGCCATTATCTTTTGCTAGGCGTGGTTTTGGATCCCAAGTATCAACGTGGGAGGGAGCACCGTCCATATAAAGGTAAATAATGTGTTTGGCTTTTGCTGGAAAATGAGAGACGCGGGGCAAGAATGGTTTTTGCGTGTCGCGGCGTCCCTCATCCGCTGCCAATCCATCGTTGGTCAGTAGGTTGGCCAACGCCAGTGTGCCGAAACCGCAAGCACTGCGCTGTAGCCACTGCCTTCGCGAGAGGGTGAATCCGGATTGGTTGCCAAAAAAGTTCATATGCGGAGCCTATTCGTTAGTCAATATAAATAAATGGTTTTGAATTGATCAGGACATGTCCTAGGTCTGCCCACAGTCGAGTGTCGGTCATGAGGTTTTCCTCGGCGATACCGTATTGCTCGCGTTGTATTTCAAGGAAATCGCCGGCATCTGCCAATTCGATTTTGGTAGCGGGTCGTCCAAACGCTTCGCGTATCATCTGGTCGATACGGTCAGCGGAAGTTTGTTTGTCATTGGCCGCTAGACGTTTAGCCCAAACCTGAGATTGTTCAATTACGAACGGGTCATTCATCAAGATCAGTGCTTGGCTCGGTACATTGGACACATTGCGTCTGCCAATCGAATTAAACGGGACCGGAGTATCAAAGGCGAGCATCAGGGGAGCAATAAAATTTCTACGCACGCTGATATAAATACTCCTCCGACCTGCTCCGTCTAACGGGCCTGTTTTAGGTCGCCCGCGGCCGGTCATGAATGGGGTGAGGTAAACAGGCATACTGGGCCCATACATTTTTTTGTCCAGACGTCCGGAAACTGCGATAATATTGTCACGGATCGCTTCGCCTTGAAGTCGGCGGATATTCTGACGGTAGAGTAGGAAGTTGTTAGGATCCGAATCGAGATACTGTGGATTGGGTGTACTGCTGAGCTGATAGGTACTGCTGAGCATTATTTCCTTTATCATGTCTTTTAGGGACCATTGGTGTTTGTCGGAAAAACGACGAGCCAGATGGTCTAACAGTTTGGGGTGAGTCGGTAGTTGTCCCAGAACACCAAAGTTGTTAGTCGAAGCAACGATACCTCGACCAAACAGATGGTGCCAGATCCGGTTTACCATGACTCTGGAAGTCAGTGGGTTATTGGCATCTGCAATGTCGGCGGCTAATTCCAGTCGACCACTGCCTGATGATTGCGTTATTTTCTCACCAACAATGGCTGCCAGCAATTGCCGCGGGGCCGTTTCGCCCAGCACTTTATGATTTCCACGGACGAAAACATTCTCGTTCTCACCATTGCCATCTGCCATAACGAGAACGTGTTCATGTTTTGGAATCTCACTATCTAATTTCTTGAATTGTTGCCACTGTTCGCTCAGGTGGGCAAGCATGTCCTCGGGCACTTCGATCAATTTGTGTTTTAGCGCCCAGTTAATCAGGTCAACATCTTCATTATCGAGTTGTGCTGTACGCCAATTCTCCAGAGCGGTTTCCCATTGCTGGCCGTAGCTCAGAGCAAAATCCTCGTGGTTGTCCAGTTGTGGCGTGATTAGATGCTGCAGTAACGGAGTGGAAATTTCCGGTGGACTGCCTGCATTGGTAAAGCGGATATCATCAATCGAGATGCTGCCATTGCCTTGGTCGATAAATTCAACATAGCCGGTATGTCCCTGATAGCGACTGACATCACCCTGGAGACGGTGCCAGCGTGAAACATCCGGTGAATTTGCCGTCGTGGTAAATCCTCGGAACAGGAGGCCGTTGAAACGATACATGAAGAATCCATCGATGATTAGTCGTGATTCCACTCCGTTCCCTCGGAGCTTCATTTGAATGGCATTATGATTTAATTCGAATGTTGGACTGCGAAACGAGCCCTGTAGCTTGTTGGACAACTGCCCCGAGTGGATGCTGCCAGTTTTGAATAATTGAATCACTTCTCCACGCAGATCTAGTGTGCCTGAAGGTGTCGGTTTAATAGGAAACGATTCTCCTTGGATATACCACTGAGACGCCCACTGCTGAAAGCCATCCAGTTGTGGACTGATTGACAAGAGGTCCGCGGTCTTTTGGATTCCATCCAAATTCTGTTTTTTAGCTGCCTGCAATTGGCCGTTGAGGTTTTTGGTAGGAACGTCCATTGTCTGTCGCCAGATGTGTAGCGGATGCTGGACGGGATCTGTTTCTTTGGAGATGATTGCGGAAAACCATGACTGTAATTTGTCAGCAGCTACATTGAATTCTGCAGCGACTTCGGCGATTACTTGTAGCTGAGCCTCAGGGCTATTTTTTACAGACAGATTTTCGTGTGGGCTAAAGAGAATGTGATCGATGCCGATATTTCCCCAACCTCCCTCTTGATCATCGACGACGACAATTTGTGCCATCTTTCCCTTATAGGGTTCGAGATCCCATCGTATCGGTGAGAATTCGTTCTTATTGAATCCAGTTTGAGAGAAGACCTGTTTTCCGTCGACGATCAGATTAACGCAAGTTTTTTCTTTATGATTGCCGCCACAAATCAGAAAATGAAGATAACGATGGTCTATTTTAAATACGGGACTAAGCAAACGACCCTTGAGGGAATCGCCAATTTTCGCATCAACAGGCTTGCGGATATTGTGTGAATTGGCCCAACCTAACCCATGGGCCTTTTGTGTGCCCTGATAAGATGCCTGGGTTTCTTTAGTGATCGGACGGTCACCAAACGCGGTACCTTCCACAGTCCAGCCTTCATAATCAGGACTTTCAAAATCTTCAAAAACCACGGTGTCATCGGGCGCTATTTCAAACTGGAGTTTTCGACGGTTTATTTCCCGCACGGCCAAGAGATACCGCGAAAAATTCTCGCCGTCTAATACCGTCTTAGGCGAGATTTTGGAAGCGACTTCAGCGGATAGCTTCAGTTGCAACTGGGCCATCTGTTGTACCAATGGTTTCATCGTTCCTGCTGGGTACAACGCACGTATATCCCGCCGTGAACTCTGCAAAAATCCCGCTAGGGCGTAATAGTCTTTGGTGGAGATGGCGTCAAATTTATGATCATGACAGCGTGCGCAGGCGACCGTTACGCCGAGAAAAGTTTTTCCCAATACGTCAATTTGATTGTCAATTCGATCCGCTTCATCCTGCACGACATCGACGGGAGCATGAACTGCTTCGCCCATCCACCAAAAGCCTGTCCCCTGCAGAGATTGATTGATTTGATTTTCACCAAAACGTGGTGAGGGCATGAGGTCTCCGGCGATTTGTTCCGTAATAAACTGGTCATAGGGAACATCTTCATTGATCGCCCGGATAAGATAGTCACGATACTTGTAGGCATGAGGAATCGTATAATCGAACTCGTGTCCGTAGGATTCTCCATAACGAACGAGATCCATCCAATGTCGTGCCCAACGTTCACCAAAATGGTCGGAAGCGAGTAGTTGATCGACGATTTTTGCAAAGGCGGTTTTTGTGGGTTCCGGATCCGCAATAAAACTCTGAACGGCAGCGGGAGTGGGTGGTAATCCGGTGATATCAAAATAGGCTCGGCGGATTAACGTTGACCGATCTGCCTGTAGGTTGGGTTGCAGGTCATTGTCTTCGAGTTTTTCCAAGATGAAATGATCGAACTGTTGTTGAGGCCAGATTTTATTTTTGACTCGTGGTATGGGTTGTTGCTTAGGACCCGTCCAAGCCCAATGACTTGAGATTCGTTGTTGGATATCAAAAGCATTGTCGGTCGTTGTAGCCGTGTTTTCTTCAGCAGGCCACGGCGCTCCCATTTTGACCCATTGTTTAAAAATATCGATTTCTTGTTGGGGTAACTTTGTCTTAGGAGGCATTTGATAAAGGTCTCCATACCCGATGGCATCGAGTAACAGGCTTTTTTGATTACCCGGTTCAATTGCTGGGCCAGTATCACCGCCGGCTAGCAAGAATGCTCGTCCATCGACCCGCAATCCCCCTTTGGGTTCCTTAGCCTTGGCACTGTGACATTCATAACAATGCTGCACTAACAACGGTCGAACCTTGGATTCAAAAAACTCGATTTCTTTTGCAGTAGGTTTGGTTGCGTTCTGGCCTACCACCGTCGGACAATGGATACAGTACGCAGCGCAGAGAAATACTGTAGCGAAAATGATTCGTATCGTAGGTTGTCGCTTTGATGGATCAGTTGTGTTCATGAATATATGTTATGAATCGAATTCGGGCAGTTAGATTGTTCGCGTCAATAAATTGAGCTATTAAGTAAGTTGGTTTACGATCAGGCGAGGATTTTTGTAACGACATTTCCACCGACATCGGTGAGTCGGTAATCACGTCCTTGAAATCGATACGTTAGTTTCTTGTGATCTAATCCGAGACAATGTAGTACGGTTGCCTGCAGGTCATGGACAGGTACGACATCCTCAACCCCGTAATAGCCGAGTTCATCTGTTTGGCCGACACTGACACCACCTTTGATACCTCCGCCGCAGATCCACATCGAATACGCTTCGATATGGTGATCACGACCGGGTGTTTTTTCGCGTGGTTCGCCCTGTGGGGTTCTGCCAAATTCTCCGCCCCACATTACGATCGTATCCTCGAGCATCCCGCGATTTTTGAGGTCTTGAATTAGTGCAGCGGCAGGTTGGTCCGTTTCGGCACAACGTTGTTCTAAGGGTATGCCCAGATTAGTACCGGCATTGCCGTGATGGTCCCAGTCGGTATGAAACAATTGGACGAATCGAGTACCACGTTCAATGAGACGCCGAGCGAGCAGACAGTTTCGCGCAAATGAGGGTTTAGCGGGATCGGTAATCCCATATGCAGTTAATGTTTCTTGCGTTTCGCTCTTAATATCCATCAGCTCCGGTGCACTGCTTTGCATGCGATAGGCCATTTCATAGGTGGCGATACGTGTTGCAATTTCAGGGTCACCGACTTGTTGTAGGCGAGCGTTGTTGAGGTCGCTGACAGCATCGATGAATTCCGCTTGTCCCTGCGGCTCAATTCCAGCGGGCGTAGACAGGTTCAAAATGGGATCCGCGCTGTTTAATAACGGCACTCCTTGATAGGTGGTCGGTAGAAACCCACTGCCCCACAATGGCGTTCCGCCTCGCGGCCCACGAGGACCCGAGTGCATCACTAAAAACCCGGGTAGATCTTTTGATTCGGACCCGATTCCATATGTCACCCAAGCCCCCATTGCGGGTCTGCCAAATCGTTGAAAACCCGTGTTGGTAAACAATTTTGCTGGCCCATGATTAAACACTTCGGTTTTCATAGAGCGAATGATGGCGATATCGTCCGCGTGCTTGCCTAGGTGGGGTAATAGTTCCGACATTTCAAGCCCAGATTGACCCCAGCGTCTAAATTTACGCTGGGTGCCCAATAGTGTGGCGTCCTTTTTAAGAAACGCGAAATTCTTTCCTTCGACGTAAGATTCAGGAATGACCTGCCCATGCATCTCTTGAAGTTTGGGTTTGTAGTCAAATAATTCGAGTTGACTGGGGCCGCCAGCCATAAACAAATGAATGACACGCTTGGCTTTGGGCGTAAAGTGGGGTTCGCTAGTGGATTTTGAGAGTGCAGACTGGCCCTGTAGATCGTCGCCAAGCAGTAAGGAAGCTAGACCGAGCGATCCGAGATTCACTCCAGCGCTGCCAAAAAAATGGCGGCGAGTTTGCTGACGCACGCCTCGGTTTTGATTGTTGCAATTCGAATTCATAACAGTGGTTACTCGCGAGTAATAAATTCATCTAGGTTCAATAGAACACGAGACAGTGCTGTCCAAGCAGCGGCATCTGAAACTTCCCAATCGGGTGGGATGAAATCTGGTGCCACTGTTTTTGCGTGCTGAGGATTCTTGGAATACCAAGTTTTTTGTGTGTCAATGAATGCTTGTAATCGGTTTTGTTCAAAAGGGGTTGGATTTCGTGCTAGCGTTCGCTGCATCGCCAGACGAATACGGTCGGCATCAGATGTTGCGTCGGATTGTAGAATTTTCTCGGCTAGCAATTGTGCGAATTCAAAAAACGAACGGTCATTTGCCAGCGTTAATGCTTGCAAGGGTGTGTTGGATCGGGAGCGACGCGTACACGTTACGCTTGCTTCTGGTGCATCGAATGTTGGCATCAATGGATAAGGGCTTGAGCGCCAAAAGAAAATATACATGCCGCGACGAAAGCGATCATCGCCTTGGCTTTCAGGCCAGGCTTTCTTCTGTTGAGTTAGTACGTATATTCCGGCAGGTTGAGGCGGATAAACTCCTCGCCCACCAATTTTGGTGGAAAGGACTCCTGCGGTTTGGATACTTGAATCTCGAATAGCCTCCGCTTCTAAGCGGATTCTTGATTGTCGTGCTAGCAACCGATTGCGAGGATCTCTGGCAATGAGTTCCGGGGAAACTACGGAAGTTTGTTGGTAGGTTGCCGACGTGACGATCAATCGATGTAGAAATTTTATTCCCCATTGGTTATCACGGAATTCGCTGGCGAGCCAATCAAGTAAATCAGGGTGTGAGGGTGTAGAGCCTTGAGTCCCAAAATCATTTTCAGTTTCTACAATTCCCAAGCCAAAGAATCGTTGCCAATATCGGTTGACGGTGACACGGGCGGTCAACGGGTTTTCACTGTTGGTAAGCCATTGTGCGAAATCTAAGCGATTGATTGAGCGGTCGTCTAAGGTGATCGGAGGCAACACCGCTGGCACGGCGGGTTGAACAACTGCGCCCGTACGTAAGTAATCCCCGCGAATTTGAATATGTGTGGTACGAGATTTTTCGAGTTCACGTAGGATCATCGTGGAAGGAATCGACTTCTTGTGAGCGTTGAGTTGGGCTTTGATACTATCGACGACCTTAACCAGCGCTGTTCGTGTGAGATCGGTTTGTTTGTAAGCCTTGTCGATTTGTTGATCTTCGTCCTTAGTCCGTTTTTCTTTATTAAGAAGTTGTTGAATACTCGCGGGGACTTGAAGCAGTGCAGTGTTTGCAGAAGTGGTCGACACGGCAAAACATCCGATGAGGTATTTGTCGTTGATCGCGTGTTCTAATTCGATGGTTAACTTATCAGTTGCGGATATATCGACTGGTTCTGCGAGAAAGAAAGTTGCCTCGCGGTTTACATTGGCGTTACCGGACTTCATATTGATTGCCCAGCCAGTATCGTCTTTGTTGTCGATCGTGTGATAAATTGGAAATCCATCTTGAGAATGATCGGCAATGGCGCGGGCGATGGGTAGCTCTGTTCGCGTTCCCTCAGCGGTTGTCAGATATGCCTTGAATTCCGAAAGCACAAAATTTCCGTTACTAGCTCGCCCTGGTCCTCCCAAGGGAAGGTTACTGTGTGTTTTGGGTTCTAGTCGTATTGCAGTAATGCGTTGTGGCGATGAGGAATAATGCACCGTAAACGTGTCGTTGGCAGGAATGCTAAAATCTACAAGCAATTGATTTTCATTGACGATGTTTAGCAGCGCTCCGTTGGCTGTCGTCCATAATACAGGTTGAAGTGTATTCCAGTTAACGGCATCAGCTTTGGCGAGATTTTCTTTCCATTCGCTAAAACTCTCGGCGAATTGCTTGTCGTGCTTCGCCAATGGCGTTTCCGCTGTGATCAACTGCGTTTGCAGGCTTTTGCCAAGCTCAATTTGGCGTTGTGAAGGTACATTGATGATAGGTCCTGAACCAGCAGCATCGTTATTGTCTTCGCAATTGTTGAAAATCGCGTACAGCTCATAGAAATCCCGTTGAGAAATGGGGTCAAACTTATGCTGATGGCATTGAGCACACCCAACGGTCAGCCCTAAGTAAACACCGCTTGTCGTATTCACACGGTCAACCACTGCTTCTACCCGAAACTGTTCGTCGCTCGTGCCACCCTCTTGATTAATAAGAGTGTTGCGATGGAATCCAGTGGCAATTAACTGCTCAGTGCTAGGATCTGGAAGCAAGTCACCGGCCATCTGTTCGGTCGTGAATTGGTCAAAGGGCATGTCTTGATTGAGAGCATGAATTACCCATTCTCGATACTTCCATATCTCACGTGATCCGTCGACGGTAAAGCCGTTGGAATCGGCATAGCGGGCGAGATCCAGCCAATGGCGTCCCCAGCGCTCCCCGTAGCGCGGTGAAGCCAGAATTTCGTCAACGAGTTCTTCATAGGCCGCTGGATTGTCGTTACTCACAAATTTGTTGATTTGTTCAATCGTTGGCCCAATGCCAAGCAGGTCGAGATACAGTCTGCGAATAAGTGTATTACGGTCAGCTCTCGGGGATGGTTCGAGACCCAAGTCGTGGAGCTTAGCAAGGACAAATAAGTCAATTGGATTTCTTGCTAGATGCTTGGTTTTCGGTGACGGTAGCGTCGGTCGGACAATAGGCTGAAAGGCCCAGTGGTCGCTTTGTCGTTGACCTGTCGTATCAACTTTTTCCGAATCCGGAAGCTGTGCCCCTTGTTCAATCCATTTCGCAATAAGGTCGATCTGTTGTGTGGAAAGGGGTTCTAGCTCGAGTGGCATTTGAGGTATTTTGCTGGTACCGCGTAGTGCCGTTATTAGTAAGCTTTCATTTGGCTTACCAGGGACGACCGTCGATCCGCGATCACCACCTCGAACAAGTAAAGCACCGACATCAACACGATAACCGGATTCCTGCAGGTCGGCATTATGACAATCCGCACAATGCTCAATTAACAATGGCTTGATTTGACGCACATAGTCAATATCGTCTTCGGCCACGATTGTTATCGCAAGTAGATTACCGATGAGGAATGTAAGGAGATGGTGAGAGCGCATTTTGGTTCAATGATTTTAAGGTTCAAACAGGCAAACATCTATCTATAAGGATAACGGATTTTGACGCATGTTTCTATGTAATGCGTCACCATGGCAATACGAGAACGTGATTTATACTGACGGGTCTATGTCTGCTGTGGAGGGTTGCAAAGTAATACGAATCTGCCGAGCAGTGGTCGTTGCTGATGCTTAGAGATTAACGACGTATTTGCCTGGGCCGCCGGATAAAATACTGAGTGTGTTTTCAAAACAGCGAGTACGGAGGTCGGTGATGGATTCTTCAGAGATAAATGCTGTATGGGGTGTAACAATAACACGGGGATCATTGTAAGGCGGGATTGTTAGATCAGGAGGTTCGGGATCCTGTACATCTAAAGCAGCGCCGGCAATCTGCTTGTTCTCGAGTGCAGCGGCTAGCGCGGCGTGGTCGACGAGGCCGCCGCGGGCCGTATTAATGAGAAAGGCACTATCCTTCATCGCTGCGAATTGAGGTTCCCCTAACAGGTGTTGAGTATCATCGTTGAGTGGTAAGTGCAGCGAAACGAAGTTGCTGATATTGATCAACTCATCGAAATCTGTGAGTCGGACGCCGGCGATGGTTTGCGTCATGTCTCGTCGAGTTCCGATGACGTTTAGCCCAACGGCATTTGCTAGAGATGCTACTCGTCGGCCAATATTACCTAGCCCAACGATGCCCAACGTTTGGCCTTGAATGCGGTGAATGGGTGGCTCAACCTCGCGCTGATAGTCATTGTTTTTTGTTCGTAAGTGAAATGTGCCAAGTTGTCGGCCTAAAGTGAAAATGGATGCGAGGGTATGTTCAGCAACTTCCTGTAAACAGTAATCCGGAATGTTGGTGACGGGGATTTGATGTTGCGTACAATAGTTCACGTCGATGTTATCAAGTCCGATTCCTAATCGACTGACTACGAGACAACGCCCCTGAGTGGCCGCAATCACTTCCGCTGTTACTGGCGCCCAACAGGTGACAATGGCATCAACGTTTTCAGCCAGTTCCGTTAATGTTGATTCATCAGTATTTGGAGCGATTACAAGCTCGCAATCGGCATTTTCACACAACGATTGTTCGATATCTGTATCGGGCCATGCAACATCGGTAAGCAAAATACGAAGTTTGGTCATATCGGAAAATCCCCGATTGAGAGCACGAATACTATTTAGCGACCGCCGTGTTCGGCTGAGCGTTCGCTTCGTTCGGTTGAGGGCGCGCGTCGTTGAATTTTAAAATCAACATGAGAACTCCAATAAGGAGACCTACGCCGATAAGTGCACCTAAGGCCAACAGCCATGGCAACCCAGTATTAGATTTCCGCGTACGTGCCCGGCGGGACACGGTCTTAGTTCCGAATGATACTTGGCTTGATAACTCTTTTATCGGGTTGTCTGGGCGAATGGGTGTTGCTCGTTCAGTCGCTGCTGCTCTAATCGGCGTTGCTACTTCAGTGTGCGCTGCGGCAGCGACTGGAATGGATGTTGTGGCAACGGGTGCCATAGGATCTGGGTGAGTCGCAGTGGCATTTAACTTGGTTTGTAGTTGCAAATCGTAGCTCGCTTTTGAGTCGAGTTGCAATAAACAGATTTTGGCTTGGGCAATTTCATTCAATAGGTCCTGAGAATAACTTGCGTATTGGCCGGTTTGAAACGATCGGACGTGGGTCATCTGCCTGTTTGCCGCATTTTCAATGACGTCGGGATCATCCTCAAAAAGCGCAAGACCTAGTAATTGATAATGATGAGGATGCTGTGTCTGGTTGGGAATACCAAGCCACTTTCGATAAGGATCGAATTGCTCCGTCACGTTGGAAGGACCTTTCTGCTACTAGTTGTGATGTATTATTGGCATAATTTGTTGTTGCGTGATGCGATGCCTACAGTATATACGCATATTAAGGACAGATGCAGACGAAAACTTGCTGCTACCGTTTGCACTTGGCAAGGATCCCGATGCGAGTCATTATGAAGATGTTGATTGCTGGACCTAGCATTAGTTTGAATTGGAGAGTGCTTAAGTGAAGATAGGTGAAACGGAAATTCAAGAAACATTTGCAGAAGCATTTCCGATGCATTTTGTTAGTTTGATTATCACTGCCGCAGATGAATATTGGCTCAACGCAGCTCTAAACGAAGTGACAGGATACAGCGCTTCGGTAATCTCCTGTGATGCTGAAACCGGCATCTCCTCGCGACTGGATCCGGCTGACACGCCGGATGGACGGATTGGTGCCGAGGTACTGGTCTTTGGGTTCTCGGCCGATGCACTCCAAAAAGCAGTACCTAATCGAGTTGGGCAATGTGTCATGACATGTCCCTCGACAGCAGTTTATGACGGCAATCCAGATTCAGAAGTGCGAATTGGCCTAGGAAAACAGATACGGTTTTTTGGCGATGGATTTCAAAAAGCGAAAATGGTCGCCGATCGACGCTACTGGCGGGTGCCGGTCATGGATGGCGAGTTCTTGATTCAAGATACCTTGAATGTAGGTCGAGGAGTTGGCGGCGGGAATATTATCCTCCAAAGCTCCTGTAAAACTGAGGCGCTGGCGGCTGCGCGGCGAGGCGCTGAGGCTGTTGAAGCTTGCTCCGGTGTGATTGCACCATTCCCAGGTGGTGTGGCTCGCAGTGGCAGTAAAGTCGGTTCAATCTATAAAGCGTTGCCGGCTTCCACAGCCGAAGCATATTGCCCGACGCTGCGCGGACGTGTTGAATCAAAGTTATTGGATGAGACAGTTGCTGCTTATGAGATTGTTGTGGATGGAGTGGACGAAGAAGCGGTTGCGAATGGGATGGCAGCAGCTGCACGTGCGGTTGCTGGAGATTGCATTCTGCAAATAGGAGCTGGGAACTATGGAGGTGAACTTGGTAAATACCATTTTCACTTGCATGAAGTCCTCGGGTCCTAGACAGCCGTTTCTAAGAATAGAAACCACGGATGATCTGACGTTGGAAAACTGTCACGCTGCGCAGCAAAACCTCGGCAATAGTTCGCCGAATGAGCTATTACCGAGGTTGGAGATAGTGCGAGGGGGGAACCACTAACACTAGTTGCTGTTTTGTTTCCGCTGGGCGTTGTATTCTTGCATTACTGCCGCTTCTCGTTGCAGTTTCATTTCGCTTGTCGGAGCAAAGTATTGAACGTCGTCTGTGAGGTAGTGCGGACTAGGGAGAGTCTGTCCGCCGATGTGACTTTGACATCCGGTAAATAATCCGAGTCCAGTGATCGCTAATAAAGTGCATAGACGTAATGCTAAGCGGTGCGTTTTTTTTAACATGCTTTCTGTCTTTTCCATGAATTCAATTGTGAGAAAATGGGTTCTTTGACCTTATGAAACTTCAAATCGTCTGCGATTGTCATTATCTTTGGATTAATTGTCCTAATTACAATAAATAATCTGTATGCTTGGGGCGGCCTATTTGTGCGTAAATAGGACCTGTGGGAAAGGTAGGCAAAGGCATATTGAATTTGTTTCTTAAAAGACTCGCATTTACCTGCTAACAGTTCGTATCATTGATAAGCGTGTTGTTTTGAATTCCACAAACAGGCCGATAACCTATACAGACGTATCCTTGATGGATAGTAATGATTGGCACAGGGGAGCAGACGATGGTAAACAGGGGCAGCTGGTTCAAGAGACTATTGGGATCTATAAAAACACCTCGTTTTATGTGTTCATATCTATTGGTGATCATCTGCGCATCCTGGACCCACGCGTGTTACGGGCAAGGTAGTTCTGGTTATCCGCGCGACGATTATTGGCTTGCGATGAGTGCTTTTAACGAAGGCGAATTTCGCACTGCGGCGACTGCATTTAGCCGCACGAGACGAGTAAAAAGTACTGACGGTGAATGGATTGATTCAATTTGTCACCATGCCATGTTAGGTGAGTGCTTTTATCAGATGGGTCAGACACGACAGGCACTGCAGCAGTACGATCAAGCGTTGAATATATTTGTAGCGAATCAACAGTGGATCATGCGTTTATATATTCCAAACGTTTTGCCTCAAACTTTTCGGTCGACGCGGAAAGTCACGTGGGGCCCTTCGGCGCGGCAGATGCCGTTGGGCAAGACACCCAATACCGTGTCCATTTTCCGTGGCAATCTGAATAATTTTGCAGTCATCCAGCAAGGCGGTACGATTCAACCAGCAATGCTGACCCCGGTGCATGCTCGAGAGATTGTCCGTTGCACAGCTTTAGCGATTCGCCGGCGAACTGAAATCCTTGGATTGACTTCCCGATTTTCGCCTCTGACACAGCGGGTAGTCGGCGCATTAGAATTACGTCCCGCCCCCGCCAACCATTGGTCGCAAGGCTGGATTAGTTTAATGTTGGGATTAGCAAAACATTCCGCCGGCCAGTCACAGGCTGCTGTTGCTGAACTACAAAGTGCTATTTCATTTGGGACTCTAGACCACGAGCTTACCGGACTCATTCTGTTAGAGCTGGGAAAAATGGCATTTGAACAGCAGCAACACGCCGCTGCTGCTCAAAGTTTTTTTGAAGCTTCCCTTAGTGCGGCATTTTACCAATCCTATGACATTGTTGAAGAAGCAATGCGTTGGGGAGTTATGAATCACGTAGCTTCTGGGCAACCCGGGCTATATCGTCCATTAGTTCAAGTTGCTAATTACGCCCGGTTAGAATCAGATTGGTTATCCGCATCCGTCTACGTATCCGCTGCAGAAAATTTCGTACGGCAAGCAGATACTGCCAATGCAAAATCGATGATCGATAAGGCTCGTAGTATTTCTCTGCGGGCGGAGATGATCGCTGGTGAAATAGGAGCGAGATTGCAATTCGTAAACACGTTGGCGGAATTTCAGATAGGCAATTTAGTAGCTGGCGAGCAATCGATGGCCAAATTGATGATGTTTCAACAAGACTCTTCTGTTTGGCTATTGCAAATTGATCATGCGGACGCATTATATCAAAACGGACATGTGACCGAGCGTACAGCTGACTTGTTGTATGAACGGGTATTGCGCGACCCGACAAAGATGGATTGGATTTATGCACCCCGTGATGCGCTGAAATACTTATTAACCAATCGTGAACCCGTTATGCATCGGTGGTTTGAATTGGCATTGAATCGCCGTGAAATAGAGCGTGCAGTCGAGATTACTGACCGTATTCGTCGGCATCGATTCTATAAATCACTGCCGATGGGAGGACGCGTATTAAGCCTCCGCTGGATATTGGAAGGTCCTGAGAAATCGTTATCAGCAACCGCCTTGCAACAACGGCAGCAACTATTAGCAAAGTATCCAAAATATCAACAAAACCGCGTTACGATTGATAACGTCAAGAAGCAATTGGTTGATTTGCCATTGAGACCCGAACAAGCGGACCAACAAGCATTGCAAAAACAAGGCTTCCCCATTTTGGCCCAAGGCACAGTGGCTCAGGAACTGTTATTGCGAAGAATGGCGTTAGAGCCCAATCCTGCAGAGTTTAGTTTCCCGCCGATGTATAGTGTCAAGAAACTGCGGACTCAACTAGCACCGGATGAAGCAGTGATTTCATTTTTTGCAACGAGCCGGGCATTGCACGCTTTTATGTTGTCCAATAAGAAATATCTAACATGGCGGGTTGGATCCCCTGCAAAAGTGCAGAATCAGTTGCAATCATTGCTACGGGCAATGGGGCATTTCGATGGCAATGGAGAATTGACAACGGCAACGTTGGGTGATGAAACCTGGAAAGCGTCGGCTACACAATTGGCGGCATCGTTGTTTGGCGATGCTACGGAAAATCCGTTTGCCGATATTCAGCGCGTGGTGGTCGTGCCGGATGGAATGTTGTGGTATGTGCCGTTCGAATTATTACCGTTAAATGGAAAGCCACTCATTGAGTCGTTCTCCTTTCGCTATAGCCCGACTGTGTCCTTGTCCCTTGGCGACGGACGCAATCAACGTCCACTGAACCGAACAGCGATTATGGATGGACCTTTTCATTTGCGAGATGACGAACCCGCGCGGACCGCTCGCATCGCAGAATTCAAGAAGCTTGTACCGGATGCGGAAACGTTAGCCACTCCATTGCCTGGAGCAGGAGTCCATGTTGCAGGAATGGCAGATCGTTTAGTTGTGCTACAAGATATGGTGCAAACCGGCAATGGCGGATACGGGTGGTCGATTTTACCGAAAACGGCAGGAAGTACCCTCGGTGATTGGATGCGATTACCTTGGGGGCAATGTGAAGTGATCTGTTTGCCTGGCTTCAAGACGGGTGCAGAATCGGGACTGAAGAGACATGCAACTGGAAACGATTTGTTTTTGGCGACGTGTGGATTGATGGCAAGTGGTTCACGAACGGTTGTGCTGAGTCGTTGGCGAACGGGCGGAGCTTCGACTTATTTGATGATGGGAGAGTTTTTAGATAAGGCTCAGACTCAGGGCGCGGAACAGGCGTGGCGTGGCGCAGTCAACAAAGTTCGGGCCAGTGAATCAGCAGCGGGTACGGAACCGCGCATCCGCGACGAGGGGCAGCCTATCAAAACGTCCCATCCATTCTTTTGGTCCGGCTATATGATGCTCGACATCAGCGCAAGCTCGGGAAAAGCCATTCCGATTGATCAACTACAAGTGGCGCCAAATGCGGTAGCCAAACCGGATGTGAATGTGCTGAAGAAGCCGCAGAAAAATATCAAGTTGGGAAACCCGTAAGGCGGAACCTTACTCGAGATCTAATTCGCGGAAGATGGGTAAGTGCCGGTAATAGACTTCAAGGCAGCAAATGGCCATGGCGGTGGTGTACAGTCGACCGCCGGTGCGATCATGAGATTCAACGGGAGTCCAACTTCCAGCACGGTGCCCATTGGTTTTTTGAGATGCGATTAACAGATCTCGCATTTGAGCGTTCCATGTTTTCCAAGGCTGCCCTCCGTAGTGGTGCATCAATTGAGTTCCATAGTACATGTAATACATGTTAAATGGTGGTTTTGAAGGCATGTGATTTTTCACAAGGAAGTTAATGCCGTATTCAACGCCAGGTGATTTTTGGTTGTATCCGAGGTAAAAACGACAGAGCAGTGCTTCGGCTGTCATTACATATGTTGATGAACCACCGGGCTGGTACCCGTACATAGAATTAGAAGTTTGAGCTTGATTCAAATATTTATGAGCTTTCGTCAAGGTTTGACTAGGAACAATCAAACCTGCAGCGTGGGCTGATTGCAGTGCCATCACTTGCCAGCCCACAACACTTGTGTCCCCTGGCTGGCCGGGGCTATATCTCCATCCACCTCCCGCGTGTTGTGATTTGACAATAAAATTAACTGCGTCTTGAGCTGGATTCCGCAGACGGCGGTCGCCTGTCATCATTAGCGCTTCACACAGGACAATGGTTCCTTGCCCGTGCGTGTACAGTCGTGTGTTTCCTCGAGACCCAAAACTCAAATCACCATCACGTATTTGATTGTCCAGCAAGTAATTAATACCTTCACGAACATGGTCTTTGTATTTGCCAACAATATGTGTTTGGCCAGCACCCAAAAATGGAAGTAACGCTAGTGATGTCGCACCCATGTCAGTAATCACTTGCCCCGAATTCTCACATGTACATCCAGCACTTTCATTGAATTTGTGCAAACTCCAATGCCCATTCGGCGATTGATGTTTTGCGAGCCAGGCCAAACCACGGGCAACAGCCGCTTCGGTCGCCGAGGTACCCCCTTCACGCGATACGATTTGTTTTCGAACTCGAGGATCGCGCGCCAAGATTGTCTTATTGGTACCTGTTGCTTCGTTGATACGTCTTTTGATGGAATCGACATCGGGAAGGTTAGGATTATTGGTGTCAAAATCTTGTTGCAACTCTTCGGCTATTGCTCGATCTTGCTCTACTTTTTCCATCGCTAACGGATTGTTCGGGTCGATATTGTCAGGTGGTGGCAGATCGTAGTTCGTTTCCGCATCAGGTGTAAGATTGGTAGTTACGCCACCTCCTTTTTCGCCAACGACAACGGAAAGCGTGATGTAGGGGTCATCTTCGGTGTCTGTGTCGGAGAGCAATCCCAACAAGATTAGCAGTAGGATATGGGCCAACAAGCTAATAATCCACGCTGGCAATTGATTGAACTTGCTGCGAACCCACAATAATGGTTGCTCATTCACCACAGTCGTGCGAATGCGATCGTCGGCTTCGGTTTTACGAGCCGCTGGGAAATAGGGGAGGGTCGGTTTTGGTTTAGTAATTAGTGGTACAGGTTGTCTTCCCGTCGGTGCTACAGTCCGTAGCAATTGTTGGATTGCCGCTTCATCGTCTGCTGACAGCAAGACGGCCGTTTGGCAATTCCAACAATCTGCCACCATTAACCAATGCCTAATAGTGATCGGCGACCTGCATTGCGGGCAACTGGACATCAAGGTATCGCCATCTAACCAAACATTACCGATTCGCATTGGTTGATTAGGATTAACAGCGATTGTTTCTGGTTTGATGTTTTCATTGGCATCAAATTGAATTTCGCCTGCAGTGGGATACGAAACCCGCGGATGTATGTCCGGTGAGGGCAATGGCGTGTCGGCGCCGAGTGAGAAAAATGCCATGCTCGTCGGATCGGATTGCGCAGCAGGCCCCGTCATTGGGACGAGGTTGAAGGAATCAGAATCGGAAATAGTCATGGCGTTCTGCCGGTTTTTACAGTTTTGGTCACTGTTTTAATTATAGATGGTCTGCGCCATCTAAGTTATACGTTTTGGATTTTTACGCACACTGTGACCTAAATTGCTTAAGCAATTTTCCACGACTACTAGTTGTTCAGGCGTGACGTCGCTATCGCCGAAACGTACAGCATAGAATAGATCGACAACTTGGTTGGGAATTTTGACGATATCCGCTTCCTGCTCGGACTCGCCAAGCCATTGTGTTAATGCCATCGCATATTCACGTTGCGTCTGAGACGCATACCGCGGGCGACCGCGGCGGGTAAAGAACTTTTCCATGCGGCGGTAGAACATGACGGACGCTTGCTGAGTACGCAATCGCGTATTACGAGGTCTTGCTAGTCGTAGCAATCCTCCCCAACGAATCAGCTTGGCCCAACGCCCTGCTCCCAGTAGTAAACTGATGACAATTAAGAAGATCAGCAGTGATTGAGGTTTGGCTAAGGACCGCAACATTCCTTCGTCGAAGTCGATTCCAATGGATTTGAGTAACCGCGTCGATACGCCTAGGTCTTTCGCACCGACATTATTGATCCCCAGTCTTCTTAGTGCTTCTTCTTGCTGTTGGGGATCCATTGTCAACACATAATTATCCCACAGCAATTGAGCATATTCGAATGAATCGACAACTTCGTCATACAGTGTTCGTTCCAGTTGATCATCTCGACTCGGTGTGGGATCTAACAGGACCCATGCCCCGGCAAGTCCTGTCGACTCTAATTCGACATTTAGATCGGGCAAAGTTTCTGGTGGTATGAACATTTCCACCCAAGCATGAGCATCGCTATTTCGGAACTTAAAGTGATCACCGATTTTGTTGTATTCACCGCCATGATACCCAATAACAATCCGTGCTGGAATTCCTTGGCTTCGTAACATCAATGCCAATGCGCTGGCAAAATACTCACAATGTCCGGTTCGATGGTTCATGACAAAATCCAACACCGGATCGATGGTTGGATTACGTTCAACTCCAAACTGACTTAGTGAATAAGTGAATAGCTCCTGACTGGTAAGGAAGTTTTCTAGGTCACGAGCTATAAGTATCGAGCTTGAAGTGTCAACACGACGTTGTACGAGGAGGCCACGAGTAAACTGTGTAAAGCCTTGGACTTCAGCGGGTAACTCCAAAGCTGCCCGTATTGTACGGCGCAGTGTATCTTGAGAGCGTCGGTCGGTCGCATAAACAGGCGTAACGGTTTGTTGATTTTGTTTTGAAAATGCCGTGGTCACAACGCTGTATCGATATTGATCAACGATGGTTTTTACACGGCCGACGTTCAGAAATAATTGTCTTGAAAAAGGGTCATACCGTACTTGGTCCGGTGTGTTGCGAGCGGCGTAAATCGGATAGATTGCCGGCAACAACGGATCTCCAAATACCGATTTGGGATTGTGAACCACTTCGACCGTGATGTCTTGTCGCACAAGATCGTGTCCGGCGGGAATATTTTGGATGGGTTCTAACTGCACCGTTGTTGATCCCACGGCCAAACCAGTGGGTAACCAGTTGGCACTGCCGCGTTTAGGAACATAACGCGTTAATACCGTGCCGCTTAAGTACGGATCTCCAGCGACTTCGTAAGGTTCATTGATTTTTTCGTCTGTAAACGAAACTCGTAAAGCGATTCGGTTGTCTTGGAGTATCCGACCGACTTGCCCTAGGGTAATTTCGCGTGTCATACCGGTGCGACCAGCGTTAGAAAGTCCTGGATGGTGCCAAGCTGAATTGCCTGTTCGTGGTATGCAATAAAAGAAGACCATCGTGAAAACCATGACGATCATGCCAATGCCAATAATGTATCTGAAGAAGCCAGTTGCAATTGTTTGATCGCCAACAGACTTTAGCGCAAGTCCCGTACGTCCTCGCGGCCGTTCTCGCATGAGAAATGCCCATTCACTAGATTCAGTACCAATCGTGGTCTGACCAGTCGATTGTGCGCTGAGCACTGTGGATTGATGGTTTTCTTTTTCCATAACTGTGATTTGGCGGTAGATATTGAAAAGTGAAAGCGCCAGAAATGCGAACACGAGATATATAAAAAGTAATGCTCCGAAAATCACTCCTACGTTAAGCAAGGATGCAACGACAACTTGCAGCAAACTAAATACGGCCAAATGCCCATACAAGCGAGCGGTTTTTTGCTGGAACAAAATCACTATTTGGACATAGACCAACAGGTTTGCTACGGCGTAGAGTTGCAATTGGCTTGTGGAATTGAAGAAATCACTTAAGGCTATTGCAGCTATAAAAATCATAAATATGTTGGCGATGATCTTCGGTAGCCGTAACCAACCCAAAATATCAGTAAATATCACCGATGTCAGAGCTGCGATGAACATCATTACTGGAAGTTCGGGTGCGCGTTCTCCTATACCCAACAGAAGGGAACCAATGACAGCTACCACGGCAGTACAGATTTGTAGATAACGTTCAACTTTCATCTATTGTCTGGCCTCCTCAGTTGCGAGGCTCGTCTCGGCTGCGGGATTTTGCGACTCCGATTCTTCCAGCGGGTTTTTCTCTCCCTCGATTTGTTCGGTAGTTTGGTCCGTGAGCGTTGTGGTGCTGGCGGTTTCAAAAGGTTGATAAAAACGGGCAACTTCAAGTTGATTTTGACAATCAATCCACAGTGCGTCTTGCAGTGACCAGCCTTGTTGACTCACGTTGGTAACGGAGTTACCGGTTTGGTCGAGTTGAGCGAGCGCCTGTTGTTTACTACGAGTACTCACAATTACAACTGTCATCCCTTGCTGGCCTTCGTGACTCAACCACTGAAAACTATCACGTAGTACTTGACCATTGCCCGGACGAACAACCGCCAAGCTTTCCAGTACTGCCCGCGTTACATTCTGAGAGGGCGTTGCTGAAAAATGGACCGCGTTTTCACCGGCGATCGTTAAACTGAAATAGCTTCCATTGCGCGAGCACAAGTCGTTGACGATTGTCGCTACCATACAGACAGCAATCTCGACTACCACAGCGTGGTGGTTTTGCTCAGGCAAATCGGCGTTTCGAATTTCATCGGTAAGTTCAGATAGATCGAGAACAATACCAACAGCACGATCACGTTGCTGTTCGTATTGTCGGACCATCAGTTCCCCTAATCGAGCTGTTGTTCGCCAGTGAATCCAGCGAGTGCTATCGCCGCTGCGCCATTGGCGCATAGCGTAATAATCGCCCTCACTACGACCCTGTCGGCTAAAACTTCCGCTGAGTCCATGATGATCTGATTCAATCACACGCCGCCACTGTGGTGTTAGTTTCCCGAGTTGCGGGCAAACGATGATCGATTCTCGTTCACGTAGAGTCCGTCGAGCGCGAATTAGACCGAACGGGAAACGTGATTCGACATACAGTGGGCCCATTTCATAGATTCCCCGTCGAGCGATGTCCCAGCTAAAAGGGATTTTTGCCACCGAGCTGCCAAATACGAATGGCACGGCCAGTTGAATCTCGGAGGCATCTGCTGTGGAGTCCTGATCGACTAAGCGGATTCGGTCGTGTACCTGTACAAACCAAGCCCCCCAACGGCGGTGATGGTTTTTCAAAAGAATTTCCATCCGTGTTTCAACGCCTGCCATTGTGGGGTTGTTGAATTTTCGGCGAAAGGAGAGGTTCTCAAGCGAGGAAATCGTCAAGCGCCAATGCAGCAACAATGGTCCGAACAGCATGCCCGACAGAATGACCAGCATGTTGACTTCCCGCATGATGGCACCACCGACGATAAACAGAACAACGAACAGATAATACCATCCTTGTGTTGTAATCAATATGCGTGGTTTAACTTGCATTAGGCTGGAACAGGAATTGTGCTGACAATATCTGAAATAATACCTTCCACCATTTCTTAGCCATTACTCGGTGAGCAAGCGCGGACACGGCTAGTCGTTTGACATCGTCGGGGATGACATATTTGCGCTTTTCAAGCATCGCCAGCGACTGACTCGCTCGATACAAACTAATCGCTCCCCGTGAACTAACTCCCACATGCAAGGCGTCGTTGTCACGAGTTGCGTTGACAATTGCCAATATATAATCAGTCAATGCATCATCGACTCGAATTTGTCGCGCTTGTTTTTGTAGTTGTAAAACATCGTCCGATGTCAGTACGGCTTGCAGGTGCTCCACCGGTTCACCTTCGCGATGAGATGTCAGTAACTCTCTTTCAAACCCCTTATCGGGATAACCCATTGAAATCCGTAAAAGAAAACGATCGAGTTGGCTTTCCGGCAGGCTGTAGGTACCTTCAAATTCGAAGGGGTTTTGTGTTGCGATGACCATAAAAGGCGTCGGCAAGGGGTATGTTTTTCCATCTACCGATACTTGGCGGTCTCCCATTGCTTCGAGCAATGCGCTTTGAGTTCTAGGTGGAGCACGATTTATTTCATCCGCGAGAACGAGGTTTGAGAATACTGGACCTTTTTGGAAAAGAAACTCCGATGTGTTGGAATTAAAAACGGTGCTACCAACAATATCACTAGGCAATAGGTCGGGTGTGAATTGCAGCCTGCAGAAATCCCCAGAGATGCTGCGAGCAATCGCGCGACCGACAAGTGTTTTGCCGACGCCAGGTACGTCTTCAAGTAACACATGCTCGCCGGTTAAAAGCGCCACAATACATTGGCGAACGACATCTCGTTTGCCAAGGACAACTTGGCACATGTTCTCTTCGAGCTTATCTAACAATCCGGTGAGGTCAGTGGTGTCGGTGACATCGTTGGTGGTAGCCATGGGGATCTTTGCAAAACTAGTAGCGGATAAGAAGAAAGATGTCCTCTTATCGTATTAGATTTTTCCGTAAATGGAACCACGAATCCGGCGGAGGCGGCGGACTAATCGACATATCGACGGAGGATGACTGTTTTGTCGACATTATGATTTTCGCCAGGCTCAAAGGCGACGGGGATACTGCGATCAACCATATAGAACGCCCGGTGGCGTTTTATTTGACCTCGGTCGATACCAATTTCTGCTCCTAATTGATAACCATCGGGCCGAGTGGCATCGGGTCCTGTCATTGCAGGCTCCACCTCAAAATACCCGACTGTAACCCATACACCGTAGACGTTGGACCGCCCGGTTACTAGATTACCCAAGCGTTGTAGACTCTGGTACTTAAACGACGGATTGCGATTTGCGTCACGGGGCGTATCGTTGATTGTTGGATGGTTAAAACTGTTAGTCCCTGGAAAAGGGTTTTCGGTGTAATGAGAATTAAACAGTGGTTGTGAACCGGCTTGGTTACTACGGAATAGCGAAACTTCAACATCGGGTTGTTGCAGTCCTGTCAGCGGGACAATGTCGGCACTTCCGGTCGGCCTCAACGGATTCGCAAAGAACGTCGGGATGCTGTTGTCGGGGAACACGTGACCAGCCAAAGCGGGTCCGTACCCTCGGCGGGAATCAATCCACTGCGAGTAATTTGGGCCGGGATGTCCATTCATCAAGCCGTTGTAGACGGCGGGATCAAAAATGGTGTTGATGTTAATCCGTCCAGGATCGCGGAAGTTTGAAATGCGATTAAATGGTGGATGCATTTCGTCAGTACCAAATCGATTTGGTTGAAAGACAAATGGATTCAAGAATGTTTGTGCTCCCGCATAATGCGAGGGGACCTCTGTATAGTCGAACAACCGGTGAAAGTTTGTTTGGTTATCTCCAGATTCAAAGAAATTCAGCAAGTGGCCGCCGCGTCTGACAAGTCCGTCAGGCTGAAAAGGCATAGGTTGGTAGTATTGCCCATTTTGAGCGCTGCCGTTGGCACTTACAGCGAAAGGGTTGATTGTCGAATTGAAATGCGCGTAGTCATATAGCAATCGTGAAGAACGGCTACGAGGAACCATCATAATTTCGTATTGACTGACAAATGGGCGATTGTTCCACTGCAACCACGGGAAAGGATTGCCAGTGGTATCATTGACTTCTCCGTTGGGTAATGGAGCGCCAAAGGGAGTATTTAGGAATCCTAGAGTTGTTCGTAGTGTATTGGTAAAGATATGATTAGCGACGGGATTCGTCTCGAGGATCATTCCGCCGACGGCAGCACTGACTGGTTCTTGTTGCCACAAATTGCGAGTTTGGGCAGCACCACCGACGACATCATCGTCACCTCGTTGATGTGCGTTGAAGCGATAGTTGCCAGGAATGACCCCGCCAAGGCCGGCAAGGTTGTCGTTTTCAAGACCATTAAAGGCTGTGACATCTAACGAGGATGAATCGATTGTCCGATAGGGGTTGGTTGTTGAATTATAGGGCTGCAGTGGATTTGCTAGCCGTTGTAGATGAACGACGGCGTAGTCAACGAAAGTTCCATTAGTAATTGCAGCTGTGCGTTGCAGATCTCCATCCCCATCGCCGGCGTGTGCGGGGTCGTTGAGGTATTGGTTATCCAGTGGCGTATCGGCCCTAGCAAGCAATTCCGGTTCGCCATCAGCTCCAGCGACTGCGGCAACACGTTCGGGATACCCACCGATCGGTTCAGTCAAGCTCAGCGAATGGGGCATACCTCCGATCCCTTCGATATGGGAATCGATAACGATTGCGATTGGTGGTGCGGTGCCGGCGTTCACGGCGTCGCCATATCCAATAGGGTTATTGTTATTTCGCAGGCGCACTTGGTCTGCGGCTGTGGGATCCACATCGGGCGTGAGTTCAAAACGACGAGTGTTAGCATAATCAAGTTGTCCGATTCCACCACCGGCGTTTGCGTTGGCACTCCTACCGATAAACGACTGGTAGGTGTTGCCGTTGATTACATTATCGCCACTGCTGCCAATTACGGCATAGCGTCCAGGTAACAAGGGAGCCACTACATTGTCTGAGTAATATTGTTCTTGGCCGTTGCGGGCAGCGATACCCGTTGGAATTTCCATGGGGTCGTTGGTGAAATAAATTGCACGTTCCACATGATTGGGGTCGGGTTGTCGATTTGGGTCCCAGTGGTCGGGGTCGGAATGGCGATCGGTACCTCGAACAACGATCATACGCCACACAGGCGAGCTACGCAGAGTAATCGGATCTCCGTTGAGAGATCTTTGATTCAGAAGCACACCGTTGGTGTTTCGATAAAATTCTGCAGGGTGCCAGTTCCCTGTACCCACGACGCCGGCGGGATTGAGTCCTGGGCTGTGCCAAGGATTATAGAGTTCAATGAAGGCGCCACTACGAGGCAGCAAGCGTTGGTCAAAATCGGTTTCGCCGTTGTTGCCAAACATGGCTGCTTGGTCTCCAGGATTTGGTTGCTCGGTATCGAGGTCTTCAGTGCGGCGATCGTGATAAACGAGTGATTCGGTAATCAACAGTTCTGGACGTTCACTGCCCCACACCAACGCTCGTTCGACATGAGCATCATCTGCAGTGCCAATTATGCCATCGACATCCCAGCCATTGAATGGATTGAGATCGAATTCAAAGGGAGTCATGATGGAATCTGCGTCACGGAAGTCGACGACATTGGCGGCCCATTGAGCTAGATTGAATTCTTTTTCATCGCCGAAACCATCCCCGCTGAAGTCGTCGTTTCCATTTCCATTGCGATTGAAATTGATGTGCTCGCGTTCATTCATAAGTAACATCAGCACGTAGAGTTGACGAGCATAATGATAGCGAGCTAGGTATGCATTTGGGTCGGCAACGCCGGCAGCATTACTGATAACACCGTCATTGTCATGGTCAAACCAGACTGGATTGGCATTACCAAATACCGCGGGCCATAGTCGTTCAGGGGAAGTTGTTTCGATAAAGTTATCGACGACGCCATCACCGTTGTCATCAAATCCGTTACCAAAGGGGCGATTGACATTCATTTTGAGACCATCAAAAATACTAATCGCAATTAAGGGGGAGCGGGTGTCGTCACCGTAGCCAGCGTCGAAAATGTCATCGTCAGTACCGTTACCATTATCATCGTTGCCAGCGGTGCCCCAACGACCGTCAGGACCTTTGGTCCATGACATCAGATTGTTCAAGGCGATTTCTTGTAACTCGGGGCGCAAGATAGCCGACAGCATCGTTTGAACACTTGAATCTCGCAGCATGCGTGCGCGTAATAGTTGCGAGGCATGGTTCCCGTATTGGTAGCCGGTACGGCCTGAGCGGAGGCGTTTGGGAATTTGAACGGCTGGAACTGGCGGGTCGAAACTTGCGGAAGTTACACTGCGGCGGTTAGCTGCAGCGGCGAAAGTGTTACCGTTAAAGGAGTTTACTAATTTATAAATCCTTGAAGCACCATCACGACGACGGACGTCGTCTGTACCGACGTACCCCGCTTCGGTCACATCATCAATTATACCATTGTTGTCGTCATCAACATTGGCCGTACCCCAACGCCCATCCGGGCCCGGCGACATTGCTCTTGGGTTATCCGGATCTTGTGACCGTACCAAGGCTTCAAGTTCATGGGCAGTGAAGATTTGGTCTGAGCCTTGGGGTTTGACCATATTTAGCTCATAGGGATTATCAACGATGGTGTTTCGACGACCCGCCAAGGTCGGTGCGTTAGACAAGGGCCCAGTTGCAGGGGTTTGCGAAACTTCGTAGACAACGTTTCCACTGCGGTTAATACCATGGGCGAGTTCACCATGGATGTCCGGCATGGACTGGAATGAGGTGTAACGGAAGTCTGAAAAATTGCGGGGGTGATGGCCAAAGATAAAATAAGAAAAGTAGTCAATTCCTGTGCCACCAGGTGACTGTTCCCATTTGTAACGGCCGGGGGTTTGACCGGTTACGCCCATTAATAGCTGTTGATATTCCAGTGGCGCAGTAAATAAGCCAGCAAGACTAATTTCGGCTGGACCAAATCCAGACCCTCGAGGAAACCCTGTCGAAGTTACGCCGCCGGCAAGCGGAACGACTGCATTGGTCGCATTCGCTAGGTAATGCATCTGATTACCATGGGCGTTTAGATTGAGTCGCCCATCCATGTCAGCACATAAAATGGCGAACAGTGGTTTGTATTGACGTCCGCTGGCATCAGTTTGAATGGGGAATCCCATGTCAACCCAGACGCTGTCAGGGCGACCATCACCGTCATTGTCAATGTCCCAGGGAAAGTTCCCCATAGCGGGAATCAAAGGAGCAAAGTTGTCATTGCTCCCCGGAAAAAACAGCTCTTCGAAATCCATTTCGGTGGCTTGCATGATGCCATCGCCGTTGGTGTCAGTGTAGTCCGTTATGCCATTGCCATCATCGTCGTCTCCAGCTGTTCCAGGAAATCCATCGACAAGGATGGCTGGTAGGGACATCAGTCTATTTCCACCCGTAAAATTTGGGTGATCCCAGGGCATTGGTCTTAAGAGTATATGTCGCAGCTTTTGTTGCCAATTCGTCGTCGGTAAAGTCGGCACCGAGCGGTTGTGGATCCAATAGTTGATCAAGGCGGGACGATGGAACGACGGAATGACATATTGTAATTGTCGCGTGGTGGGATTACTCAGTTGCGCCGCCATTGCCATGTTCTGGTAGTCAGGTACGTCGTATCCCTCATTTGCACCACCTCGGCGAAACCTCGAAAGTTGAGCTGTTGTATCGCCGGACCGATTCGGCAACAAGGCCGTAGTGGAAAGTTGGCCATAGCGAGTTGAGGCTGTGCTGAAATCGAGGCCAAAGCCTGTCCCGCTGAAGTCCCGACCATTGATGATGAGGATTTTGTTTTGAAAATGTGTGGGGTTAGGGGTCAAGGAGATAGATTTAGGAAAGAGTATTCGTAACGTGTAGTTTGCGTTAACGTTATTTGGTAGAGGTGCTGATTTCAGGATGCGGCCACTGATGTTTTTTGCGACGCCGTCAAGGAACGTTATGACCCGTCCGTTTAATGCGCCCAAATTTAGCAAGGGTAGTGAAGTTGCATTGGGTGGGTTTACGCCACCAGTGATCGGCAGTGGCAAATCGCGGAGATAAACTTGCATTTCCAGGATCTGTTTATCGGCCGGATAAGATGCTGTCGTAGGATCAAGGGTAACTTGAACGACACGAGCTCGCATCGAAAAGTGCCCATATTTATCTTGTAGCAAACTGTGTGTTCGAGTTACAGAGCCAGCATGGTCTGTATCTCGCAGCAGTTGATAGAGTGCGCTGTCGAGATGTTTTTGCGGTGGAACGCCAAGTTGTCGTGCTTGGGAATTGGTAATCGCTGCGCGTTTAAAGTGGCCTGAGACGACTACGTACGTGACTCCAATGAGCATGAACATTGTCAGCAAACTGATGATGGCCAGCAGGATGACTCCACGCTGCTGTCGTCGCCTAATGTTTCTGTTGTATATGCCCGTCATAGTATTTCCTCAATGTGTGCCGTGCGGCGTGTTGTTTTACTGCTACGGCACCGATTTCGCGCCCCTGCGAAAATGGTCATTGCTGATAAGTTAATAAAGTGAGGTTGATTCTATTCGTATCGTTTTTTCAAACACTCCGACGACCCCCGGAATAAAAGTGACTTGTGTTGCGTACGTGCCATTATGCCACTCCGGTCGACTCCAATCAGGTCCTTTAAGTGTCGCAAAGCGATAATATCCAGTAATTGCACCGCTCGTGTTGCGGGTGGTTCGAGTTTCATCTTCGATATAGGAGATGCGGTACCAGCGAAAACAGGAACCGATCTCTGAGTCTGCCGATAGCATTACCCAATCCCCGTGTTTCAGTTCAAGTGCCGCTGAGTTGGTGTGCGACAAGCTAACTTCGCCGCCCCCAAATCCGCGATTGAGAAACGTGATGTTTAACAGCCGTTCTTTTTCTTCGGACGCATTGCGATCGGTGTAGTTGATAAAGCGATTATTAAAGACAACGATCGAGAGTAAATATTGGTCAGTCGGTTCTAGCCGCCTAGCAGCCACATTCATTCGGTTGCGGTTGGGAGTTAAAGTTGCCATCCAGCTGGTTTCTGCTGCGTTGAGGCGTTTGACATATGCTTCGTCAAACTCATCTACAACCCCGTCCTGATCATCGTCGATACCGTTGGTCTGTCGAGGTGAGATTCCATTGGCCGTGGCTTGATCCGTAATCCAAGATTGTTGAGGAAGTTCAGTAGCCGCGGTTGGGACGTTAAATACTAAGTCATCTTTGATCGAAAATATTTCACGGCTTTGGAGCAGGTTCAATATATTCTGGGCTCCCGCAGGATAACCGATATTTGTGATTCCGGGTGGATTGATGAGCGTCACTCGCCGCATTTGCCATGGCGCGATCCAATTTGGATTGGTAGAATCCGCTTCAATTCCGGGAAAACGATTGGCCTCATGAATATTCGTAGTACCGTCGACGACCTGTTGAGCTATAAAAAACGGATCGATGCAGAATGAGGGACTCGGTTCGTCGTCACCGTATCCGGCTTCCTCAATATTATCTGGTATTCCGTTGTTATCATCATCGGTCATGGCAGCGCCCCATCGGTTATCGATGCCTGGACCATATAAATTGCTTGATAGTACGGATGTAAAGGAATTGGTGCTCGTGTTGTACCACAACAGGCTATCGGGACGTCGCATTTTACGAGTATCGAATTCAGCGACAGCATTGAGCCCCGCATTGCTCATGGCATCGGCTTCCAGTCCCTGAGTCATTTGAGAGCCAGCGATCATGATCAGCCCTGCCACTCCAAGTAAACCGGTAACGATAATGCCCACGGAAAAAAGCACTTCGATGATGGTGATACCAGCTAAATGTTGTTTACGGTAGTTCATGATTAGTTACCTTCACTTCCCGTACCACTGCGAACGAGTTGCCGAGCAGACGCAATTTTATCGAATACGGTAAGAGTGTTAGGATTGGATGAACTGGCGATGAATCGAACGATACTATCGACGTTTTCGCTGACGATAGTTCCAGTGCGGTGATCGATGGACACCCACCGATTACCCATATCCATAACATTTCCGATTTCGGTATCTTCTTGGATAAACTGTGCACTAGGAAATACTTGGTTTTGACGACCTACGAGCAGGTGGACCCAACCGAGAGGGCGATCAATCTTACCGTTAAAAATAACGCTTTTAATTCCGCCACTTGGCTGAAACATAACAATCACAGGACGGTTTCCATTAACGCCGTTTGTCAAAAACTCATTCCCGCCGGCGGTTGTTCCTGAAACACTTAAGTCAATGACGGAGCCAACGGGTAGATTCAGTGGCGGTACGAAGGTCTTGGTCGGTCGGCGATGTATTTGAAATGGAACTCCAGCAGCGGAGGTTGCTGCGATGGGAATCCGCGTGCCGTCACCGACTGGGTTTTCCGTGAGTATATAAGCTGCGGTACTTGTGGCCAAGGTTCGCTGAGCTTCAAAAAAAGGACCACGGTGGTCGAGTTGAATTTGAAAGTGATCGCCGGGGCGAATGAGCGGATTGAGCGGATTTCGTAACACGGAAGTCAAAGGGAAATTGACTACCCAGCCACTTGCATTGGCTGTGAGTTGCACGCGTGCATCTCGTACATCACCAGAATAAGGTAACGGAACTTCAGCGATATAAACCGTAACAGCATAGTTGGCATCGGCGGGTAAGGCGGAATTTAACGTTATAGCAGCGCCTGCGATCGGAGGCATGGCTTCATTACGAAACCGCTCGATCCAAATGCCGACGGGACGTCCCATTTGTTGAGCACGTGCTTGGGCACTGCCGATATAAGCGGTAAGTTGTCGCTCTGCTTCATGTAATGCTCGGTTGCGATTTTGATATCGAATCGTGGGAATCATGACTGCGGTCAGAACCATGATAACCGCGATGACCACGAGTAATTCGATCATGGTCATAGCACGAGTCGATTGCTGACGCAATTGACGGTTGATACGGTGTTTTTGCAGGTTAAGCAGCATTAGGGGTTCACCTCTATTTGATGATTAGAGATGTTATCGGTCATGCCATCATGCACGAATGCGCCAAAGGTGTAAAAGAATCCTTCAATATTGGTATCAGCATGTTCGACGTAAGGATCGTAGGGAAACGCTGAAGCTGAACCGGTGGCAATTTGTAATGCTTGCGGTACCATGCCAGTTGTATTGGTGACAGTTAATTTATAGCGGAATCCTGCTACTCCCGGATTTGCCCCGAACCCATATGTACCAAATGACCCGTCACGACCGGATGACATGATCAGGGGAAAAAGATTAAAAGGATCGTTACTGGGATTTGTGTCAAATAATCGAATATCCGCTGCGCCCATATCTGTAGCATCAGGTGAATCGGCGGCGTTTACTTTTTGAATATCTGAAAATGATCGATAATCATCAGATCCTAGAAATGTTGCTTCGCTTCCATTATCAAGTATTCCATCGTTGTCGTCGTCCCTATTGGCAATCCCCCACTGTAAATCGACTCCAGTTCGCGCCGAGATTCCTGGAGCCCAACGCAAAAATCCGATCGGTTGGTTAAAGCCATCTAAAATCTCCAGCATTCCATCCCCATCGGTGTCGCCAATTTCGCCAGGGAAAAAGAAATCTAGCGCACTGGAATCACGATCTTGCATAACCGAAAGAATTAAATATAAGCATTCGGCACCTTGATTCTGTTCATTCCAAAGGTTTCCAAGCGATTCGTTATATGTTTTTTTCCTGCGAAACGTTGCTGTGGTTGCCGGCAGTTGCATTTGAATGCCGCGAGGGAAGACGACGGGGTTGTCGGTAATGTCGGTAATACGATCGGGCATTTCGAGTCGCATTAGTTCACGGCGAGCGATCAATATTTGTAGTTTACGGGCGTTAATATTGAGTTGTGTTGGCGCTGGTCCGAGTGAATTGAATTGTACCGGCAATGGTTTATGTAGCAGTTCGTCCCAACGTTGCATGATCAGCTGGTCAATTTTTTTGATTTGTTGTTGGCAGCGTCCTTTTTTTGTACTGGCCTGCAGTTCCGTAAGAGCGACGAGTATAGCAGCGGACAATAGCAAGATGATCGCCATCACGACCAATAACTCGATGAGCGTAAACCCATCAACCTGGCGCAGCGCGCTGGTTCTTGGCGATTGATCTTGATTGGATTTAGGTGAATAGTTTGGCATGAACTTCTGATGAGCTAGTTTCCAGTGCCCCTGGAACTTGTATGGTCGTAGGTAAAGGTTGGCCGATTAAGGAATATCATCCTCCAGCGTGCCGTTACTGAAGCTAGCGATGTTGGATTTGTCACCATCGCTGTAGTCATCACCGCTAGGATAATGGCGGTTAATACCAGCGCCGATGTTAGTCGGATTAAAGTTGCCAAAGTCGTGATCCGTTCCAGAGGCGACGACTTGAAAGGTGTCTGCATTTATCCACTTATATGGATGTATGTCAGAAACGATATTGTGACGCTGGTCGCCGCGGTACGGTCTAGCCACACCTTTGATTGATGTGACTGGGTGGCTATGCGGGTTTCCGAAGCACCAATCCGCTGGTGGATATTGAACAGGAGGTACTGGATTATTGTTGTAGTAATAGATGGAGCGGGACATGTACGTTCGTGAGTCGAAATAGACAAATGGTGTGTCGCAGTTTTTTGGAAAGTACACTGGAAAGATATCCCGCTCTGCAGCGGCTTGATTGTGTAGCGCCGATTCATCTGTCGACAGCAATACCATAATGGGATTACTCGATGTATTAATGTTTACGGTCGTATCGCCGGTGGAAAGACGAGTTGGATCAAAGTCGAATATTCCAGTACTTCGGCTACCTGTAAATGGGCCACCCTTCCCTGTAAACGGAAAGCGAGGATCGTCGCTAAATCCACCGAGAAAGAATACGAGGGCTTCGGCAGCGTCTAATTTCGTAACCGCAAGATTATGAGAATCTAAGATCAGTGAATTAAGATTAGCGATTTCTTGTGGTGCGATACGCGGGAAAGCGATTCGAATGTGGCGTTGGAAAACGACCGTGTTACTACCATCGGGTGGGTAATCACCAAACTTCTGTTTGTATTGCTCAATTGCATTTTTAAGGTTTTGAATTTCCAGAACCGTAGCGGTGACTTGGCCTCGACGTCGCACGGCACCAACAACGGGGATCAAAAGTCCTGCGAGTACGGCAATGATGGCAATAACGATCAGGATTTCGATGAGCGTCATCCCGATACGATTGTGAATACGAGGGCGTACATTGTTGAGAGTATTGGTATTCATGAAATAAAGTTATCCGTTAAGCGAGTGTTTCCATGCGTTTTACTTCAGTCGCAGACTGCTGCAATTATTAACGTGCGTATGTTGTATTTCTTCAATTTATTGGTGTTTGCCCCATAATCGACTCAAACCAAGCAGTGTGTTGGTTGAATTTATTGTTTAGGAACCGGACAGTTTTTCCATCAAGGAAATTAGCGGAATAAACAACGAAACGACGATAAATCCAACGGCGCCACCGAGAAACAAGATCATCATTGGTTCTATGAGGGCCATAAGTCCATCGGTTGCCGTACGCACTTCTTCGTCGTATTGGTCAGCAACTTTGTATAGCATCGTATCGAGTTCACCCGTTTCTTCACCAACGTCGACCATGTTGACGACGAGTGAGTCAACGAAACGGCGTCTCATTTTGAGCAGATAAACCAAGGCCCCCATAACACAGCCGATGGATGAAAACATCATTCCGAGTGTCGGCATGCCTTCCCCAGGGATAATCATGATGATTAATCCTGTTAGCGCGCCAAAGAACAGCCAGAAAAAAAGCGCCATCGGGTGAAAGGTTGCACAGGCATTTTGACCTAGTGGTACTGCCAGCGGTTCACCTTCGCGAATCCCAGAAGCGACTCTTGAGTAGAGTTGTTCAAACATACCGTTGCCGGCTGTGTCACGACAGATTGTTAATGCTTCGAGGATTGGTACGCCAGATGAAATGAGTGTTGCAAGCGTTCGAGTGGTACGAGCCATACAGTTTTTTTCGACAAGTTTCCCGATGATAGGAATCTGTAACATGAACAGGTCCCACCCGGTCCGTCCGTATGTAAATTGACGCAGTAAGATGATGAAAATTACGAGCCCCATCGGAATTAAGAGAAACAAAAACCAGAGTTTGAAAATTGCGTGTGAAATCGCAATCAGGAGTTTAGTTGCTGCGGGCAGTGGCAACTCGAAATCGATAAACATCTCTTCAAATGTTGGCACGATAAAAATCATAATACCTGTCAAAATCAGGGTGGCCACGATAACCACGATGACTGGATATATCATGGCACCGATGACTTTACGGCGGAGCGACATGGCGCGTTCTTTAAATTCGGCTAGCCGCTGTAGGATAATTTCCAGAGCACCACCAGCCTCGCCGGCTTTGATCATATTAATGTATAGCCGATCGAACATGCGTGGACATTTAGCCATCGCTTCGGAAAGAGTATCGCCGGCTTCGATGTAATCACAGGTATCGATAATGGCGTTTTTGAGCTTTCCACCGCTTTGTTGTTCTTCGAGAATCTGTAAACTGCGGAGAATCGGTAGACCGGCGTCTTGCAGAATGGATAATTGGCGAGTGAAGGTGGTGAGATGTTTCATCCCACCGCCACCCATAGCGAGTGTTTTTTTACGGTTTCGTGTGCCCAATGCGGTATCTGCGGCAGTTCGTTTTACCGCGAGTTTGGTAACAAAGTAGCCCATCTGACGGATCGTTGTATGCGCATCGTCTTCTGTAGGCGCATCGACAACGTCTTTGATGACCTGGCCGGTAGGATCGAGTGCTTCAAATTGATACGTAGGCATATTGTTACTCTTGTAAATTTAAAATGGACTTCAAGGGGTATTTGTAACTTGAAATCGAGTTGAAGTCATTTTTTATATTTTATGCATTAGGAGGTGGCTAGGGACAGTAAAAAGAACAGTGGTTTGTTGGTTTACACGTCGACAATCGTTTCTCGGACTACTTCTTCGGCAGTGGTAATACCTTCCCACATCGTGTTCATTCCTGCTTCGCGAAGTGTTACCATACCAAATTCTTCGGCACGTGTTCGCAGTTCATCGGTCGACGCTTCGGACATAATCATCTCGCGTAACGCATCATTCATAATCATCAATTCGAACAAACCAACTCGGCCACGATACCCGGTGTTATTGCAATGATCACAGCCGGTACCGCGATAAAACTTGCGTTCGCCGAGGTCTTCGCCGGCGAGGTCGAGTTGAACGATCATTTCTTCGGATTGCTCGACTTCTTCGCGACAGTGATTACAAATTCGCCGCACGAGCCGTTGAGCTAGAATCGCTTCGACGGTAGCCGTGATCATAAAAGTAGGAATGCCCATGTCTTTCATACGAGTGATCGTACCGGGGGCATCATTTGTATGCAGTGTACTAAAGACTAGGTGGCCGGTGAGTGACGCCTGAACGGCGATTTCACCTGTTTCAAGGTCGCGGATTTCACCGACGAGAATTTTGTCAGGGTCTTGTCGCAATATGGCCCGCAAACATGAGGCAAACGTCACTCCGACATCGGTGTTAATGGGAACTTGAATGATACCGTCAATATCATATTCAACGGGGTCTTCGGTCGTAATGATCTTGTCTTCGATTACGTTGAGTTCTGATAAAGCAGAATAGAGTGTCGTTGTTTTGCCGGATCCAGTTGGTCCTGTTACTAGCACGATCCCATTGGGCTTTTCGATGACTTTTCTAAAGCTAGCCATCATTTCGTCATCCATTCCAACATTTTCAAGTTCCAGCGAGACGACACTGCGGTCCAAAATTCGCAAGACAACTGATTCGCCAAACATCGTTGGAAGAACACTAACCCGCAGGTCAACAGGGTGACCACCGACAACTAATTCGATCCGTCCATCTTGAGGCAACCGCCGTTCAGCGATGTCCAGATTGGCCATCACCTTGATACGGGTCGTGATCGCGAACGCTAAGTGACGAGGTGGTGGCACCATTTCGTACAATACCCCGTCTGCTTTGATTCGAATGCGGAATTCATCTTCAAATGGTTCGAAGTGAACATCGGATGCGTGATCTTTAATTGCCAGCAGTAGAACCATGTTGAGTAATTTTCGCACGGGTACACTATCGGCCAAAGCTTCAGCGCCGGTTAGGTCAATGGCCCCGGTCGTTAGTGCTTGCTTCAGATTATTATCTTCTTCTAGGCCAGCAACAATTCTTTCGATAGTTTCTCGCTTCGAGTCATAGAACTCCTCGAGCATATTATCGATTTCGAGTTCGGTACAAATGACTAATTGAATATCTCGACCTAGAAAGGTTCTTAATTCGTCCGCAACCGTAATGTTCTCGGGGTGCGAGACCGCAACCGTCAGCATATTTCCTTTGAGTTGTACGGGCACAGCGCGATACATTTGCGCCATGGGTTCACTGATTTCGTCCAATATTTCTGGAGCGATGGAGATCTCGCCAAGGTCAATGATTTGCAGGTCAAATTGTTCAGCCAACGCTTGGACAAGTTGGGTGTCAATTACTATTCCCATATCTTCAGCGACTTTACCGATTTGAACACTCGGTTGTTGTGCGTGTTCTTCGACAAGCATTTCCAATTGGCCGTCATCAATGAAGCCCATGTCGACAAGGATTTGTCCAAGTTGTCGTGCCATCGTGTTATCGTTTTCTGTTAGTGATTAGATGTTTTGTTTTAGAGCGTTGAGTTAGGTCGGTTTAGGTTGGGTGTACTTGAGGACCTTCGGTTGTTTCACTTTGTGCGTGTTGAGCTGCGACAATACGTTTTGCGAGTTCATCGGGCCGGTGTGCTTTTTGTAGTAAGTCATTAACTTTGACTGTTTGGCTTTGCCATAGTTCAAATAGAGCGTCGTCCATTAATTGCATTCCGTATTTCGCTCCCGTTTGTATGGCAGAGTTGATGCGGAACGTTTTGTTTTCTCGTATCAAGTTGGCGATGGCGGGTGTTACGAGTAAAGTTTCGTAAGCGGCGATTCGGCCGCCGCTTATTTTCGGCAGCAGCGTTTGCGCGAGCACACCGATGATGGATGTTGATAACTGTGTACGAATTTGATCTTGCAGGTTACCGGGGAAAGCATCAATGATTCGGTTGATAGTTCCTTGAGCGCTATTTGTATGCAGCGTACCGAAGACGATGTGCCCCGTTTCGGCAGCAGTAATCGCTGCTTCAATTGTTTCTAGGTCACGCATTTCACCGACGAGAATGACATCGGGGTCTTGCCGCAGCGCACGACGAATGGCATCAGAAAATGAAGGGGTGTCGACTCCGATTTCACGCTGGTTAATGGTTGATTTAATATGGTCGTGATAGAACTCAATCGGGTCTTCAATCGTGATAATGTGATGGTCAACGGTCTCGTTGAGATAGTTGACTAAACTTGCGAGGGTTGTGCTTTTACCGGATCCGGTTGGGCCCGTTACTAAGAAAAGACCTCGCGGGCGGTTTACACATTGAATAATGGCATCACTGAGTCCGAGTTGCTCAGGCGTCAATTTGTCATTAGGTATTTGCCGGAGGACCATCGCGATGTTACCGCGTTGTTTAAATACGGAAACACGAAATCGGGCGGCGTCGCCAAATGCAAATCCGAAGTCGGCAGAGCCCTGTTCTTGCAGTTCGCGCTGACAGCGGTCTGGTGTGATACTCTTCATCAACGAAACCGTATCATCGGAATCGAGAACTTTGGTCTCGAGCTTGCGCATCCGGCCATGCAAACGAAACACAGGCGGCTGTCCAACGGTAATGTGAATATCACTCGCACCTTGTTTAACACAGGCACTTAACAGCTTATCGATGAGGACGGTTGCCATGATCGGTTTTCTTTATAAATGAAAGGTTTGAAATTATGGAAGAAAAGTGGTGCACAAAAACATGTTGATTATTCGTCTTGTTCGGTACGTTTGGTGACACGGTAAACTTCTTCAAGTGTTGTGATCCCATCCAAAACTTTCAGTAGTCCATCTTGATACAGTGTTGTCATACCTTGTTTAATTGCGAGGTCACGAATTTTCGAGGTTGAAGCGTTTTGGAAGATGAGTTCACGAATAGCGGGGGTTAAACGCATGATTTCATATACGGCGATACGGCCACGATAACCACTGCGATTACAGTGGTTGCAACCCTCGCCTTTCATGAGTTTTGCGCCTTCGAGCATCTCGGGGGTGAGACCGGCTTGAGTCAAGACTTCGGGTGGATAAACCAGAGGTTGATTGCAACGGTCGCATATGACGCGAACTAACCGCTGAGCTAAAACAGCGATCACGCTCGAGGCAACGAGGTAGCCTGGAACGCCAATATCGGTCAGTCGGCTAATGGCACTCGGTGCGTCGTTTGTATGGAGCGTGCTGAACACCAAGTGACCGGTAAGTGAAGCTTGGATACCCATTGAGGCAGTTTCGTGGTCACGCATTTCACCGACGAGGATAATATTTGGAGCTTGCCGTAACATGGATTTGATGATGCGGGCAAAGTCTAAGCCGATGTCGTGTCGTACTTCGGTTTGGTTGATACCTGGTAAGTAATATTCAACGGGCTCTTCGGCCGTAATGATTTTCCGATCCGGGCGGTTCATGGCATTAAGTGCAGCGTAAAGAGTCGTTGTTTTTCCTGAACCCGTTGGCCCTGTTACTAGAACAATTCCATTGGGGCGTTTGATCAGTTCGGTAAAAGTGCGGAAGTCTTTTTCACCGAGTCCTAATTGTCGCACGCCGATCTTAATGTTGTCGGGGTCGAGTAACCGCATGACGACGCTTTGGCCATGATTCGTTGGCAAGACGCTCACTCGTAGATCTAACGTTTTGCCACCAGCGGTGATTTTGATACGCCCATCCTGAGGTCGACGGCGTTCGGCAATATCCATTTTACCGAGAATTTTTATACGTGAGAGAATCGCTCCTAGCAGACGTCGAGGGGGACTGTCGCGCTCGATTAACCGTCCATCAATTCGGTAGCGGATGCGGATGCGATCTTCAAACGGTTCAATGTGAATGTCCGATGCACGCAGTTGCACCGCTTCGGAAATCATGAGATGTACTAATCGTACAATCGGACCGGTGCTATCGTCATCATCTCCGACGACATCTGAATTGTCTTCTGTTTCAGTAAAGTCGATGGCGGTGTCGGTAAACTCTTGCAACATTGAGTCAGCGGACTCACCATCGATTTGACCATAATAACGGTTGATGGCTTCGAGGATATTTTCGCGGGGGGCGAGTGCTATTTGAATTTGCCGATTCAAAATAAAACGAAGCTTTTCAATAGTCTCAACGTCGAGTGGATCGGTGAGCAACACCTTTAACGCGTCGCCTTCAAGTGACAGCGGTAACGTAGCATTTTCTCGCGCGATCGTTTCGGGCACGAGTTCGATGATTTCTTCCCGGATCTTTACTTCGTCAAGATTGACGAAGTCCAAATTGTGGTATTCTGCCATCGCTCGGCAGACGTTAGAGGCCGTTGCATAATCAAGTGATATCAGTGCCTCACCTAATGGTACATCGTTATTGCGAGAATATTGTTCTGCTTCGGTAACTTGGTCCTGACTGACTAGACCGCGCCGGAGCAGTATTTCTACAAATTCGCTTGTGTGTGATGCCATGTGTGATCCGTGGATTCCTAAAGTGCTTGCCGGTCCTTAAAACGCAGGTCGCTGCAATGGGTAATCTAATCTGTTCAAGTTGTGTCTGGTTTCAACCGCTTACTACAATCTTAATAGTAGGCAGTAGCTGAAAGTTAATATCGTGTTTTTTCAATACAGTTTAAAAGCAGATGCAATATGTTTTCAATGTATTTAGTGCAACTATATTTAGTGCAACTATTAGAGATAAACATCAAACTCCGTTCCCAACCGAGTCTGATATTTAAATCGGCTTTTATTGTTCCGTATAGATAAGTAAAATGCGACGACTGTCACAATATATAATGATTTACGACACCGTCAGTTGTCAATTGATTAGGTTGAGCTTTTTGCAGTCTTCCCTGTTACTTTAGAAGCCGAAAATGATGAAAAATCGCCACAAAATCACCTTTCGACGTGTCCCACCGCCGCTTAAATAAGTATCAATAAGCCTCTATACAAAGGCTTGCTAGGTTAATGAGACGGTTTATAGCCCGCTTTTAGTCGGCTTATGACCCTCTTTTGGCCGGGCTATGGTCCGTTTATGTTGATTCGGAAGTGGTGATGTTTCAATCAAACGGACTTGTTTTCGTAGGCGTTTTGCTAAACGCCGTAACTCCCGGGCGTCTTCAGTATTTTTCATTATTTCAAGCTGGTTGGACCGTTGATCCAGTAATAGGCTGGTGTGACGCAATGCATGTACTAACGGATCGGATCCCAAAAATATGGGGGATAGAGGTGTTTCGAAAGTAGCCGTTGTGACATTTGGTGTGATCTTTGGAGTATTGCTTGGACGAATTAATTCCAACTGCTGTAGCGCCTGACGAAATTCTGCTTCCGATGCCCCATGAGCTTTGTCTAGAAAAGAACCTTGTAGTCCAAGCCCCAGTTGTTGGCGCAGCTTAATGACTTGTTCGATTTGTGCAGGTGTCAGAGGAGTTTCCGGTGGCTCGATGGCCGTGGCCACGCCACTAAGCAGAACGGTGACAAACAGGCATAGATATCGCATGGCAAATATTTTGTTTCTGTAAGAATGCAGTTTTGGTTTCGACGGATTATAGAACTTATTGATGTTTTGAGGCAAGCGGAGCCGCATCAAAACCGCGATCGTCCGCCCACTTGCTTGAGACGAGAGAAGGAGTTTCGATGACACAATGTTTTGGTTTGACAAACGGGCGGAACGCCCGTTTTAATTAGCTAATGTGGTTTACAGATGTTCACGATTGAGAACATTGCAAATTTTCCTACCGGTAGTACTGAGCGGGTAGTTATCAAGTTCAGCGAGCGAGACCCATTGAAGAGTTGGATTCTTAGCGGTTTGATCACGTTTTAATTTGGCGGAGAAGCAATTTAGCGTAATCCGGTATTTAGTGACACCATGTTTGATACTCGTCAATGGAATGAGGTCGTCGATTTGAACGTATGCTAAGTCGTGTGTCTCCGCGGCGATTTGTTGTTGTTCCGACGTAGTTAACTTTTGGCTGGATTTGATGTTACATTCAAACCGCGGGAAATCCCACAGTCCCGCCCAGCGTTGGTTTGCTTCGCATTGCCGCAACAAGACACGATGTCCGTCGCGATGTTGCACGACAACGGCAACCTCTTGAACCTGTTCAAATTCTATTTTCTGTTTTGGTTTTGGTATTTTGTCAAACGCTTGCGACACGTAGGTAGGGCAAAGAGTACGCAGCGGACACTCGTCACACGTGGGAGATTTGGGTTTGCAAATCAGACTGCCAACTTCCATCAGCGCTTGATTAAACTCACTAAGATGTTTGTAAGGTAAAATCCAAGCCGCAAACTCCCAAAATAGTTTCTGCGTTTGTGTAGCCGTCACCTCGCTCGACACATGCAGTAGTCGAGCAAAGAGTCGAATCGTATTGGCTTCGACAATGGGGTGCCGTAGCCCTAGTGAAATTGAAAGAATAGCTCCAGCAGTGTAGCGGCCAATGCCCGGCAGCGCGAGTACTTCAGGGAACGTTGTTGGAAAACATCCGCCATGAGTTGTCATGATGGTTTTTGCCGCAAGGTGCAACTGCCGAGCGCGACGGTAGTAACCAAGGCCTTCCCAAGATCGCAGGACTTCTTGTTCCGTAGCAGATGCTAATGTTTGCACATCAGGAAATTGTATTATGAAACGTTGATAGTATTCAACGACCGTGGCCACTTGGGTTTGTTGCAGCATGATTTCGCTGACCCACGTCTGATAGGGAGTCGGTGCATCACGCCAGGGAAGATCACGAGCGTTGCGGCGAAACCAACTTAAGAGTTGGCGTCGTAGTTTTCGCCGCCAAGCTAGATCCGGAAATGGTACAGATTCAGCATGTTTAGCGCAATCATTTGTTATTGCCATGCTGAGTTTATTTCTATATGTTTTTCGAGTTGATTTTCAGCTTTGAGCATCGTGCGGCGGTTGTTTACCAGAAAGCTAAAAAACGATTCCACGAGGGCCGCTCGTAACTGCGGCCGAGCTTGTTGCCACGTTCGTGTTCCCACTTTGATCGAATTACAGCGGAGGATGTGGACGCCAAATTCACTTTCAAAGGGAACGCTGACTTCTCCTACCTCCAACGCGAAAGCGACATTAGAGAATTGCAGTGGCATGCTGCCTCGATATTTAATCGAGCCAACAAGACCTCCGGTCTTACCGGTCGGACTGATGGAATGTTTCTTGGCAGCGTCTGAAAACGAGATCGTGTTGGAGCGGACGTCTTGGATTATTTTTTTCGCGAGGTCTTGGGTTGCTTTTTGTTTGGCCGGATCCGCTGGGTGTGATGTTAACAGAATCTGAGAGATTTCGGCTGTTGTTCCATCGAATTGAGATTTGTAGTCAGTAAAGTACTTCTGCAAATTGGCATCCGACATATATTTATTCAAATAGCGATTCCAGGAGATTTGCCAGTCAATGCGATGGTTCAGTTCTCCCCGTGAAATGTCTTGTTCACGCAGGTAGTCATCGAGAGATTGTTGTTTAAGTTTCAGCCGTTTCTCGAGGCGAATGATTGCTAATTGAATGTCATCGTTACTAGCCGCAATCTTACTGTGGTGCAGGTATTCGAGTGCGAGGTGTCGATCGATGGTCTTAGCAAGCAATTCACGGCGGAGTTTTTGGTAGCGAGCGGAATTGTGATCGAGATTGGGGATCAGTAGTTCAATTTGTGCATTAATAGCTGATGCGTAAATTGGTTTGTTATTAACTGTTGCGGCGATTTCGCGTGTGTTGTCAGTTACAGTGGATGCTGTCGCAGGGACAGCAACGATTGCTTCTGCGGGGGATTGGAGCAGCAGGCAGGTAGCGAATACCAGCCAGGATAGTAGGTAACGATGGAATCGCAGCAAATTATGGAAGTGGGATGTCATGGATCTCAAAGTCTATTTGTTTGTGCAGTAACAATGCCGGAGTGTGATAATTAAATTTGAGTTTTGATAGAGGTGCTGTGCAATCAAACCAAAATAGGTAAGTCACCGATTGGGTAGTTTGTTGTAGGGTCTTGCGGTTGGGAGTCCCGAGTACCCGCTGCCCGTCGATCGACAAGAAGGCGGCGTTGTGATTTAACCATCCTCGGTGTGAGGCAAATGCATCACCAGCATCGGCATAGGTTATCTTAACATGAACCCCAATGCGTTTTTCCATAGCAACAGCTTGTTGTAATTCGACGATAACTCCGGCACGTCGCTGTTGTGTAGGCGTTGCTTGTGTTTTTGGATTTAACGAGAAACTGAACGGTTCGTGGCGGCCAGGTAGCACAGCAGACAGCGTACCGACGACCGCAGCTAACTTTGTTGCATCTTGATGCGGAAGTTCTAGCGGGATTTCAATTTTCACAGACGACGCGGTGCCTTCTACGTTCAAAGTGCGTTCACCGGAGAGGTGGGATTTGATTTTGTGTTGTTGGTCATCGATAGCAGAAATCGATTTGCCGTCGATGGTCAAATACAATGGTCGGATTCGTGGTTCCCAACTGATTTGAAAGGTCAATCTGGATTGTTGGGTTACGGTCAGTTTGGTCGCCGCTATTCGAAATATTCCGGCATAAGCAACATGCTTACGATTCGTCGGTGTTGTGGAATAATCGGGTCCAATAAGTATCTGGTTGCGATGCGGTGACTTACTTGGATAATCAACGAGATTTGTTTTATTGAGGACAATATCGAGAGCCTGCAGAAAAGGCGTTTCTTGAATGTCTAAGTTGACCTTCGTAGTTTGGTCATGTTGAGCGGCAACTTGGTTTGAAGTCTGGCTTTCAAATTCACGTAAAATCTCAACGAGCGAATAAGATCCTTGCAGTGTGACGTTGCTTGGGAGAGTGGTCAATTTTGCGATTTGCCCATACAGCGTTTGCCGAATCCGCCGCAGCCGTTTCTTGACTTCCGCGGAAAGTTGTTCGGTTTGACTTGGCAATAAATCAAGAATTGCTGGGCCTTTGTTTATCAACGCCCTTTCAGCTGCTTGTCTCTGACTCAACTCCGGACTGTCTAAAACTTGCACGGCACGTTTCACAAAGACCGCCAATTCCATATCGGTGGTGGCCGCACAGGTTGCCCATGAATTGCACGATAGTGCAGCTATCAGCAACAGTTGCCATATAAGTTTGTGGTGTGATGTGCATACCATAGATGTATTATAGATTTACGCGACGCAAAAACAAACTGTAGTGGCATTCCTCTACAGCGTCATTTATAGAAAGATGCCTATCAAATTTGCACAGCGTTTATTCACGTTTAGTTCTCCCTGAGATGTAGATATTATCGCCGAGTGTTTCAAATTCTGGATTGGTTAGATTTAACGCATTTGTCATGTGGTCGATGCCGCTGCCGCCGATGGGAGCAGGTGCTGCAGTCCCACCGATTAAGCTTGGTGCGATGAAAACGTGAACTTCATCGATGAGTTGGTTATCAAAGAGGCTACCGAGCAATTGACTGCCCCCTTCAACTAATAGATTTGTTACTTTTCGTTGATGCAGTTCACTTAGTAGTCCACCGAGGATTGTTTGGTCGTCGTCGAATGTGAGTACTTCGATCCCTTTATCAATTAATTGTTGACAATGTTCAGAGTCAGCAGCTGGCCCGGCAGTCACGATTACAGGGATTTCACCAGCCGAGCAGACCAAGTGGCTGTCGAGCTGTAGCGCGGGAGTTTGTGCTAGAACAACACGGATTGCCTGACGCTTTACGCTCGTCTCTGTAGGTCGAGCGGTTAGTTGTGGATTATCGCAACTCGCTGTTTTATGCCCGACGAGGATCGCATCCATCCGTCCGCGCAATTGATGTACCACTGCGCGTGATTCTGAGTTACTGATCCATTGGCTAGAGCCGTTTGTGGACGCGATTTTACCGTCAAGGGTCATCGCCCACTTGGCAATAATCCAAGGTCGTTTGTTTTGAATGACGTTGACGTAGGGTGCGATTAAAGAGTTTGCTTGCGGTTCACAGATCCCCAGCAGAACTTCGATACCAGCAGCCTGCAGTAATTCAATTCCACCGCCGCTTACTTGTTCGTTCGGGTCGGTTGTGGCGACAACAACGCGTTTAATCCCAGCGTCAATAATCGCCGTTGTACAGGGAGGCGTTTTCCCATGATGACAACATGGCTCGAGTGTCACGTACATCGACGCTTGTGAAAGATCCGTGTCTGGCGCTATGCTGGCCAACGCATTGACTTCGGCATGAGCTTGGCCAAACTGAGCATGGTAGCCTTCCGCTAAGAGATGCTCATGGTTTGCGATTACACAACCGACCATGGGATTTGGTTCAACGTTACCAAGACCTTGCTGTGCGATTTCGATCGCACGTTGCATCCAGTTAGTGTCGATTGCCAATGTCGTCATTTGCTTACTTTCCGTTGGCAGCAGATCAATCAGGGATCCACAGTCCGGGGTTCTCGTCACCGGAAGCACTGGGATTATCGGCTGGCGGTTCTTGGCTTCCAGGTGTCCACACTCCGCCAGCCTGTGGAGCCGAGGCCGAGGGGTCAATGATGCCGGGCTGTGCTTGTCCGCCGGCAGGTGAACCATCTGGGTTGATGATGCCTAACTGCATCAACAACTGGTAGAAGTGGTCGCGAATACCTGGCTCTTCGATATGATTCGCTTCAATGGTTTGCATCAAATCGGATGCTGTTTGCGTGTCACCACTCATGATGCGTAATGGAATTTCACGCAACAGCCAAATGGCTGGGGATTGGTTGGCAGCAAGGGCAGCTTGCTTGGCCTTTTCAATCAGATCGATTCGTTCCTCGTTTGTGCTACGAGTTTCTAGCAGTGATCCGTAGACATCCGCTAGATTGAGATGCTGCGGTTTGTCGTCGCGTGTGATGATTTCTTCTGCGATTGCGACAATAGCTTTGCGGAAAGTGATGACAAGACAGCGCTGATAGCAGTGAGCGAGTTGATCGGTAGACATTTTAGTAACGTCATATCGGCCTAACTGGACGTCTGTGATTTGACTCAATTCAACATCCGTGGGGTCGAGCGGTTCGAGTTGCGCTAACCCCAGTTTTTCACGGAGATAGTTCAGGTCTGTTTTGTAGTCACGGCATTGCAAATTGGTTTCAATAATCATCAGCGTAGCTTGGACCTTTACGCGATTGTTGAAATCTAAAGCGAGTTCCTCAGCGGTACGTCCATCAAATGCTTGTAGTTTTAGTGTTGGAAAAATATCTCGGAAGCCGTCTTCTCGTTGTGTGAGTGACAGTTGCTGCATCAATTCCTGTGGTGTGTCTTCTGGGAAAACTGGATTCCACGAAAGTGCGTCCGCTAGCACAGGGACTTCTGTGATGTCACTGGTATCTTCGAGTTCGCCGAGTTCATTTCCACAGATGGTTTGCAGTGCGCTAGTTGCAGCGTCTTCGCCGTCAAGATTTGCTAACACTAATTCAACGCGGGCATCACGGTCGGTTTGTTTGCCGAACAAATATAAGGTGGCCACCGCAATCGGGATTTG
>LWDU01035178.1_pt1 | contig 58500 bp, 50 predicted proteins | sample 727161 | NCBI WGS metagenome assembly LWDU01 (sample SAMN04566230, study PRJNA314399) | hydrothermal vent metagenome | isolation source: deep sea hydrothermal plume seawater | place: Mexico: Gulf of California, Guaymas Basin | collected 2004-07-11
TCAGGTGATAGGTATCAAAATCTGTGGGTTTTACGACCCCCGACCCTGCTGATAAATCGTTCATGGTCCGGTCGCCCTGGTAAATGCCGAGGGTATGGCTACCGGCACCGTTCAGGGTCAGTTTTTCAGGGTTGTATCCAGCCAGCTTTAGCTGTCCCAGGAACCCCTCATAGACCGAGAGAACCTGTCTTACTGCAGGATGCAAAAGTGTCGCCTGCATGCCGGTGAGGTGAGGTTCATAGCCCATTAATCCGGCGAGTGCCAGGTGGGCAGGGTCAGATTTAATGGTATCCACTAACGGGACAATGGACGCTGGGGTTGCGAATCCGCCCCGATGCAGGCCGACGTCGATCTCCAGGTTAATACTTATTTTTATCCCCAACTGACGCGCTAGCGCGTGGTATTGGGCAAACCTTTTCGGCGTGTCTATTAACCATTGAACCTTGTTCTCTGCATCGAACCGTTCGTGATCAACTTTTGCATAGAAAGTTCTGGCGGCTGACACAGGCATTGGCTTGCCGATCAACGTATCCGCGTCAGGAAAGGTTTCGGCAATAGTGTTCAGGAATGGCTGGTGGAATACCATCAGGGAGTTGGTCTTTGCCCGATTCATGACGTGTTCCAGCAACGGCACGGATGGAAGTGACTTCACGACGACCCGGTAGGTTTTTTGCTCGCCGACAGAACTGGCGATCAGGTCGATATTGGTATTTATTCGATCAACGTCAATCAGCATGACCGGTCTGCCGGGGCCATGTTGTTTCAGGAGTTCGTTTAATCCTGAAAAGTAGGGGTTGTGCGGCTTGCCAGTGTCAGCCGGACGCCACAACAGTCTGGAAGCACCCGCGACCGCTGCGAGACCAGCACCGCCAAGTAATACAGATCTTCGTTTCACGATTCGGCTCCAAACAACTTGCGCAGGTGGTCATTGAGCATTCGGCCGTTCGGGTCCCATCGCTGGCGAATGGCTTTGAATTCTGCAAAACGAGGGTACAGCGCTTGCAGTTGGCTCGCACCCAATGAAGGCACTTTACCCCAGTGGGGTCGGCCACCATATTTCCAGAAAATAGGTTCGATCAGGTCGAAATAGGGCCGATAGTCCTCAGAAGCAATGCGATGTATGGATATTGCCGCATGGTCCTCTTCACCGGAGCTCATAGAAAGCATGGTGTCGTCGTGGGAAACGTATCGGTATTCAAGAGGAAATACTACATCAATCTCTTTTTCGAGGATGGTTCTGAGGATTTCCTGCAGGCAATCTGCTCCGGCTTCCAAAGGAACGGAGTATTCCATTTCGTTAAAGCGGTTGTTTCGAATACTGGATAGAATTTTGTAGGATTCATCCACTCGCTCACTCGGTTGTATCAGCTCAGCCAATCCATTGACCAGGGGTCGACGGAGTGCTGGTGATACTTTCATCCAGCCTCGCATGGCGAGGTCAAATCCTGCTTCTTCTTCCGGGGATGCGGGCGGATTGTTAATCTCCTCGGTGGTTTCGTCGGTCGCAAGGGCAATTGAGTAGTCCGAGTGGGTCAGCGGGAACAGTTCGAAATGCCGATGAGATGCGGCCAGGCTGTCAAAATCTTTTAGCAATTTATCAGTTTTGTCGACCCAACTGGTTTGTTTAAGACGATAGCCTGGCCTGTTCTGCATTGTCATTCGGGTGATGATGCCTAACGAACCGACACTGACGCGTGCAGCCGCAAAAAGGTCCGGGTCTGACTGCTCGTTAATGTCATGAACCTCCCCGTCGGGTGCAATCAGTCGCAATTCAGTGACGTAACCAGACAGGCACTTGAACTCTATACCGGTGCCGTGTGTTGCCGTCGAGGTGGCACCGGCGAGTGTCTGCCTGTCTATATCGGGTAAATTTATCATGGCCTGGTTGATGGCCTGCAGCGGAGCACCCATGTCGCCCAATCGAGTGCCAGCGCCAAAGGTTGCTTTGTGTTCAGCCGGGTCGTGGGCCAGCAAACCGGTAAGTTGATCTATTACCAGCAAATGGCCATCAGTCGGTACCAAAGGCGTAAACGAATGACCGGAGCCCACTGGTCGTAATGGACCATTGCTCGATGCAAGAAATTCACTCAGTTGTTCCTCACTTGTGGGTGAGAACCTGCCGATCGGATGCGCCACGATCCCGCCGGACCAGTTACGCCAGGGTGTTGGCTTACGAGAGGGTTGCCCGAAAACCGGTTCGGCGATACCAAAAATGGCAGCGAGCGCGCTGTTGGCAAGAAATGTGCGACGCGTTAGTTTCCCCATGCTGAGTCACCGGCCATAAATTCAATCAGTGCAGCAAAATCATCTGTTTCACAAGCCATGCAATAGCCCAGTGGTGGCATATTGTTAAACCCTTCCAGGGTATGTTGCAGCAGTATTTTTTTGCCTTTCGCCTTCCTCGATTTCCAATCATTGTTGTCGGCGAATCGAGGTGCGCCAGCGGCTCCTGTTACATGGCACAGAGCACAGCTGTTCGACCACAAGTGCTGTTGAGTCGCAGTAAGGGTTGATCTTGATCCCGGTTGGTCAACAGTTTGCTCACTGCATGCTGAAAGCGTAGCAGCAAGTGCAACTATAATGGCTGTTAAAAAGTAGTTTTTCATTCGAAGAAGTAATTTTGTCGTTTTCATTGTCTTAATACGTTGTATCACGCTGAATAACAAGCGCTGGTTTATGGTGTGCCGGGTAATTGGTGCGGGAGCAGGTCGTGGAGGCCAGCGTGTTAAAATGTCGCGTTCGTCACACCACCATCGATGGCCAGGCTTTGGCCTACCATGTAATTTGCGAACTGGCTGCAGAACAGCGCTACGAAGGCGCCTAAATCATCTGCATCACCAAATTTACCGGCTGGTATTCGAAACTGTTTTACAAACCTTGCCACTTCTTCATCGTAGCTGGTGTCGTTGGCTTCTGCCATTGCGTTAAAATTGTCTTCGATCCCGGCGGTATGAAACATGCCCGGCAATATGTTGTTAATCATGACGTTGTTCTTGGCGACAGCCTTGGAAACGGCCACTGTATAGTTCACCAGGGCTGCCCTGGGGGCTCCGGACAGGATCCTGATCTGCTGCGGAAACTTCGCCGCTGCCGTGCCGATATTTACAATGCGGCCCCAGTTTCTCTCGACCATACCCGGGATGACAGCCTGCATGAATTGCACAGGACCCAGCAATGTAATATCCAGTGCCTCGTGCCAGTCCCGCATTGATATTGTATTGAAGTCACCGGTGACCTGGGGCGGTGAACAGGTGCCAACGAGAATGTCCGGGTTGGGACAGGCTGCCAGAATCTTTGCGCGCCCTTCATCGCTGCTGTGATCAGCAACGATAGGGGTAATCTGGGTTCCGGTTTCCTGGCTGATTTCTTCGCATGCTCTGGCTAATCGTTCTGCGCCTCGTGCAGACACGTAGAGTTCAACTCCTTCTCTGGCCAATGCGAGTACACTGCCCTTGCCCATGCCAGCGCTACCGCCATTGACTATCGCTTTCTTACCACGAATTCCAAGGTCCATAGTTTTTTCTGATTTGGATGGGTGAGTTTACAGGTATAGCATGTCACCGGGAAATATGTAACGCCAACCTCAGACCTAGTGGACTAGTTACCGAGGAACACAACATTCTCTTCCAGCGAAGCGCGGGTGGTACGTGCATTGTTTGCAGGTACATCAATGTCCTCGTAACCGAAACTGATGCCAAACAGGACATTCACCTCCGGACTGATGTCGAAAGTCTCACGCACCAGATCCGGGTAGTGTCCCATGGTGCCCTGGGCACAAGAGGCGAGTCCGTTGGCGGTCATCGCCAGCATCAGGGTCTGGGCATACATGCCCACGTCAGCGGCCGATTGCTTGCCAAATGCCTCATTGATGCAAAGAAAGGCCATATGGGGAGCATCAAACATTTCGAAATTCCGGAAACTTGCCTGCGCTCGTCCTGGTTTGTCTTCCCAGGCGATGCCCATTGCGTTGTACAACACTCTGGCACAGTTACGCCGTCGTTCGCGCCAGGGATCTCCCATACGTCCCCGGTCGGGATGATCCGGTTGTGAGGGTTGATTCGCTTTTACACGGCTCATGAACTCGGTTCGCATGGTATCCCGAGTTGTCCCTGAGGCCACATACACCTGCCATGGCTGTACGTTTGTACCCGATGGGGCCCACTGTGCCAGTTCAAAGACACGAAGCAGTACTTCTTGAGGCACTGGTTTGGGAAGAAACCCACGGACGGAGTGACGTGAGCGAATAGCATGTTCGAGACTGATCTCGGTCATTGAGGACCTATAGGTTTGCAAAAGTCGCGTACTATAACCTATTATCGGTCATTTCCAACCTCCCTTTGCCATCAGATGGATGTCTGTCTTGTGACTCGCACGCCCGAAATTTGCAAACGCCAGGCCAACGGGATTATCTTCTATAACTTATCTATGTCATTCGGGAAAGCTCTGTGTTTGGTTCTCAACTCGTTAACGAAAAAGCAACCTGGGAAGACATCAAGGCCGTGCTGGAGGTGATGGAAGCGGGTCGATGGACGAGTGTTTATGCTTACGACCATTTCATACCACCGTGGAGTCAGACTGCGGAGGTCATGGATCATGAATTGTTAGATACCCTCGAAGGCTGGTCGCTGTTGGCTTCGATTGCGGCAGTCACAAAAAAACTGAAACTGGGAATTCTCGTATCAGGTAATACCTATCGCAACCCGGCGCTGATGGCCAAGATGGCAGCCACCATTGATGTGGTATCTCATGGGCGAGTCATACTGGGCATTGGTGCTGGTTGGAATATCCGCGAACATGAAGCCTATGGATGGGACTTCCCTTCATTGCGGGAGCGCTCGGACCGATTGGAAGAAGCCTGCGAGTTGATCAGGTTGCTATTCAACAACGAAGGTGGGCGAGTCGATTATGAGGGTCTGTACTACAAGCTCAGGCAGGCTCCTTTCGCCCCGACTGGAGGCGGCGACAAGCCGATTCCAATTATGGTGGGTGGGACTGGTGAGAAGCGAACCTTAAAGACCCTGGCGATGTATGGTGACATGATGAATGTCATTGCCAGCCCAAAGCGGGTTGCACATCTGACATCTGTCCTGGAGAAGCATTGCAATGCCGTCGGCAGGGATCCGGCAGAGATACAAAAAACACTTCATGTGCCGATTCGGATTGTCCGGGATGAGAAAAAAGCGAAGGAAATTCGAGGAGAGAATGACTGGGCTATGGTAGGCTCGCCCGAGTACGTGATTGACCGTGTCGCGGATTTTCGGGATGTTGGCATTACCGAGTTTACGCCACAGATTCGGCCGCAGAGACCGGAGGTGTATCAGGAACTGGATGATGAGGTGTTTGCCGCGTTTGACTGATTCGGCAGTGTGGTTCTGCGTGGATCCGGAAAGAGTTTCAGAAAAATGGAGTACATATTATGATCCAATCGCTCTTGCCTGTTCGAGGTTCGCCGGGTTCACCTTATACGAGAAAAATGCTGGCGCTTTTGAGGTATCGCCGTATTCCTTATCGATACCTGCAAGGGGGCCATGACGGGTTTAAGGACTTGCCTCAACCGAAGGTGCAGTTGATTCCGGTTTTCTACTTTGTCGATGAAACAGGTGCGCTGGAAGCAGAAGTGGACAGCACTCCCATTATCCGTCGACTGGAAACTGAATACCCGGGGCGGTCTGTGATTCCGCAGGACCCGGCGATGGCATTCGTGGACTCACTGCTTGAAGACTACGGCGATGAGTGGTTGACCAAGGCCATGTTTCACTATCGCTGGTATTACCAGGATGATATTGATATGGCCGGTTCCGTTCTGCCCCACTACGGTGACGTAACCCAGCCGGATGACGTTATGGCAGCCATGAAACAGGTGTTTTCAGATCGACAGATCTCACGCCTTTATGTCGTTGGCTCGAACGATACAACAGCGGTGGTCATTGAGGATAGCTACAAGCGATTCCTGTTTTGCCTCAACAATCATCTCAAACAATACCCGTACATCATGGGTAATCGACCCGGTTCAGCTGATTTTGGCTGCCTTGGACAGTTAACCCAACTCACTCAGTTTGACCCGACGCCGTCAAAAGTGACGGTTACCGATTTTCCCAGAATCCATGCCTGGGTGAGTAAAATGGAAGATCTGTCCGGCGTAGAAGTGACGGACGATGACTTCATTGATGCAGAAGACATACCTGCAACATTGACGGAACTGCTGAAAGAAGTGGGACGAACTTATGCGCCGGTGATGCTGGCGAATGCCAATGCTTTGGAACAGGGCCTGGACACTGTCGAAACCGTCGTGGAAGGTAAGCACTGGGTTCAGGAACCGTTCCCCTATCAGGGCAAGTGTTTGCAGTGGCTGCGAATAGAGTACGCCCGGCTGGACGAGGAGGATCAAAAAAGGGTTGATTCAATCCTGGCTGGAACCGGTTGTGAGGCGTTGCTTTCCAGGCCAGTTAAGTAAGGCCGGTGACCGGAAACGCACCACTGTCCTTAAGTGCCTGCGTCAGGATAAGAGGATCGGGGCCGGCAGGTAGATCTCCATCCGGTCTGGGCCAGGCGATCGGCGTGGCGTCACTTTGAACCGGATCACCAGGTTTGATTCCGACCCGGTCGACACAATAGTGTTGACCTGCTTCGTTTCGAGTCATGCCGTCACGGAAGAAGATCATCGTATGTACTTCCCGCGGCTTATCACTGTTGTTGGGTTTTGCGTTGTGGGCAGTCAATCCATGATGAAAAGACACTGAACCTCTTGGTACCTCGACATATACCGGTTCAGAAATGCGCATATCTTTTGCCTGCTCATCAAGATCCTCCGAGCCTGCGCGGAATATGTTGACCAGTTTTCGCACGCCGATCCGGTGAGAACCCGGGATAAATCCCATACAACCTGAATCCCGTGAAGAACCGTCGAATGGAATCCAGGCAGTCAGTGCGTCCGTTTCCGACAGGGGCCAGTAAGGCAGGTCCTGGTGCGTGTCTGTAATTCTCCCACCGGCTTGCTTGAACAATGCCTGGTCGTGCCACAGGCGCACGGCATCGGCACCAATGAGCGCTGCTGCAGCTTGTGCAACCCGAGGGTGAAAAGTCAGCGGTCGAACGTCGGGAAAGTCCTCCCACAGGTTCATACACTGGGTAAATGATTGCTCGTAAGAGGATTTTTCAGCCAGGCTGCGTTTGTCTTTTTGCTTGCGGATTCGGACCGCATTTCTGACGATTAACTGGAAGTGGCTGAGTTCTTCGCCAGTAAGCAAATCGGGAATGACCACATATCCGTTTTCATGGAACTGATCAATGAATTCCGCAGCTAGAAACATATTTGGTTCCAAAAAGAAATTCGTTTGAAGATTTTCCTTGATAAAAATCTTCTGAAAATCTAATCTGTCTGAAGGTGTCATATTCACGCCTCCCCCCTTCATTGGGGAAGCACCAGAGTGCAGAGTAGATCAAATTTTTTAGCATCTGACCACTAAATTAAGGTTTTAGCAGAAGAAGGGAATGTTTCTTAAGCCTTATATTGGAGGTTTCAGATGAAATTGTCATCACCTGTTTATATTCTCAAAAGCCGCGCAAAAGAATTAAAGAAAGCTCAAGGTATATCGTTATCAATTGCCCTGGATCAGATCGCCAGACAAGAAGGATACGATTCATGGTCTTTGTTGATCTCAAAGAGTGAAGAGGTCTTCCCTCAAAAGTACAGCGAAGTACTAGGTTTCTTGAATGACGGCGATCTGGTACTTATCGGTGCCAGACCATCAATGGGAAAATCTACTTTTACCTATGGGTTGTTCGTTCAGGCAATAGAGGAAGCAAGGCCGAAAAGCTTTTGCTTTACGCTGGTAGAGCGCCAGAATGAAATGATTAAAAGAATGGCGACCTATAGCCACGCCATCGGCCAAAATGATGGGTATGAACTTGATTACTCGAATGACATCTGTGCGGACTACATTATCTCTGTAACAAAGAATCAGGTAAGACCCGGTTCTCTGATTGTTGTCGACTACCTGCAGATACTGGACGAGAAAAGAACAAACCCGCCACTGCAGGAACAGATTGAAAAGTTCAAGGCATTCGCAAAAGAGGTAGGATGTATCATCATATTTCTTTCTCAGATTGACCGTGGCATTGGCGACAGAAGCGACCAAAGACCTACCCTGGATGATATCAGGCTGCCCAACCCCCTTGATCTTGGGTTGCTTAACAAGATCATCTTCCTGTATCGTGAATCCAGGCTATCCACCGAAGTTGATGTCATCTTCGGAGGTAGATTCAGTCATAGTTTTAAGGTCGGGCTTGATATCGATGAGGCGAGAATTTTCAATATGTATTGAAAACCAGTATGGGAACCCTGGGAGCATGGAATGAAAACGCGACCCGACGAACCCCTCAGTGAACTTAATATCCTTGACATATCAGCAGGCATCGCCGGGCCGTTTTGTTCCAAACTGCTCGGTGACCTGGGGGCAAATGTCGTCAAGGTCGAAAGCCCCGCCGGGGACGAAACGCGCTATCAGGGCCCGTTTCCAGATGACACCCGCAGTATCGAAGAAAGCGCGACGTTCTTTTATTTCAACACAAGCAAGCGAAGTATCGTGCTGGACCTTGATACGGATGCAGGACGCCAGCAGCTTGCCAAATTGGTTGCATACTATGATGTTGTTATCGCCTCGGAATCTATTGAGTCGCTGGAAAAAAAGGGTCTGGGTTATGACCAGTTCAGGCAATGGAATGCGGCCTGTATCCTGACGACAATATCCGGCTTCGGGTCTTTCGGCCCGAAGTCAGGATACGAATCCTCACACCTGATTAACTGCGCCGTCGGTGGCTGGGCAAATTTTTGCGGTACCCCGGATCGGGAGCCCTTGCAGGCGGGCGGGGCGATTACCGAAACGCTTACCGGTGCCTTTGCTGCGACAGCTACACAGATGGCAATTTTTGGGCGTGAGCGTCATGGCCATGGCGAGCATATCGATGTCAGCGCCCAGGAGGCGGTGCTCACTGGCGCACAGTTACCGACTCTGTTGTATGAGTATCGCGGGCTGCTACCCACCAGGTACTCCAGTATTGGCTCGGGCGCGGGAGCCGCTTTCATATTACCCACAGAAGCAGGTTATATTGGCCTGAATGCGCTGACCCTGGCGCAATGGCAAATGCTCTGTGATTTTCTTGGCCGTGGTGATATCGCGACCGATCCACGTTATCAAGATCTTACCTGGACGAATCCTAATGAAAAAATAGAGGAGGTGCGTGCGGCCTTCTCTGCCGCTTTGAAAGGCAGGACCGCTGAACAGTTGTTTCATGAAGCAGAAGCCGCCCGGGTACCGTTTGGGCTCGTGCCGAATATGAAAGAGATCTTTGAACTGGCGCCGCACCTTGAGCGGCAGTTCTTCGTTGCATTGGACCATCCTGTAGCCGGTGAGGTAAGAGTTCCCGGTATACCGTTTAAGTCAGCCGTGACCGCGCCACAACCTTATCGGCCGCCTTTACTGGGTGAACATACGGAAGAGGTCATGTCTGAGCTGGGGGCGAAACCGGAAGCCCGCGCGATTAAGGTGACAGAACATACATCACCCCTTAAAGGTCTCAGGATACTGGATCTGTCGATGTTTTTTGCCGGACCGGTCGCCGCCCAGATAGCCGCTGATGCCGGGGCCGATGTGATTAAGGTCGAGTCTATTCAACGCATAGATGGCTGGCGAGGTTCCGCCACCGCAGGCCAACCGGGCGATGTGCCAACCTGGGAAGCCTCTCCCTATTTCAACTGGGTTAATCGAAAAAAACGTGATATCACTCTGAATCTTAAAGACCCGCGTGGTAGTGACGTCATCAAGGAGATGGTCAAGAATGCCGATGTGCTGATTGAAAATTACACCCCTCGAGTTATGGAAAATTTTGGTTTGTCTTATGAAGTCCTGCGGAACATAAACCCCGGATTAATTATGTTGTCTCTCTCCGGTTTTGGTCAGGAGACATCCTGGCGTGACTATGTGGCTTTCGGCATGTCCACGGAGCAGATGTCCGGCATTGCCCACCTGACAGGTTATGAAGATGACGAACCGTTGTTTACGGGCATGACAGGAGGAGATCTGTTTTCCGGTGTCATGGGTGCCAATGCATTACTGGCAGCTTTGCACCACAGAAACAAAACCGGCGAAGGTCAACATATTAACCTCAGCCAGCTTGAGGCCTGCAATCTTTATATCGGTGATGTGATGACAGGCTGGTCTCTGGCGAATAAAGACCCTGGTCGCACAGGTAATAACCATCGAAGCTATGCACCCCAGGGTGTCTATCAATGCAGTGGGGATTCCTGGATCGCGATTACCTGCAAAACCGAAGCACACTGGCGAGCGCTCCGCTCTGTGATAGCAAGCGCGATGGATAAACAGGAGGTGTTAAATGCATATCAGGATTGTTCAGCCCGTCTGAAACATCGACGGGAAATCGACGCGGTCATAAACGCGTGGACCCGATCATATAATCATATCGACCTGATGAACCAGTTGCAGGGTATGGGCGTACCTGCAGGTGCCGTGATGCGCGGACCGGAACTACTCGATGACCCGCAACTTAAAGCCCGGGGTAGCTTTCTTGCCCAGGATCGACCCGGTCTTGGAGTCAAGCACTACCCCAACCAGCCTTACCGCTTTCGCTTTGCGGAACCTGTACCGGATCAGCGGGCGCCATTACTCGGTGAACATGTTGAGGAGGTGTTGACTGGTATTGCCGGACTGACGTCAGACCAACTCGTGGAGCTCGTCATTGACGATGTTGTGGGCACCGTTCCTGTGGCTGCCAGGTAAAATCATTCTGCATGCGGCGGGTGTGGCCGCATGCAAGCGGATCAGCGAGATGAAGGTCAGGCTGGTTCTGCAATAAACACAGGGATTCTGCGAGATGTTTTTGCCTGATAGTCATTGTAGGGCGGGTAGGCTTCTGCGCTTGCGTCCCACAAACGCTGCCGTTCCGGGTCGTTTGTGACCTCACGAACCTGCATTTTGGTCACCTCGGTTTTGTCACGTATTTCAACCACAGGCCTGGCTCTGAGATTGTAGACCCAGACAGGATTCTTTGGTTGCCCGCCCATGGAGCCAATTAACACATAACTGTTCTCGACTTTGACCCGCATGAGTGGAATTTTTCGGGTTGCTCCTGTTTTGTTACCAATATGGGTTACGATAATGCAGGGCATGCCGGTATCCAGCAAAGTCGAACCCTCCTTGCCGCCGCTACCTTCATACAACTCAACTTGCTTGCGTACCCAGTCCAACGCCGGGGGGATGTATTCAGCCATGGGATTTCCCTGTTTTAATATTAAGTCTTGTCACCAGCCTAGAATAACAATGACGGTTACGGCTTGTATAGCTTATGTAAGGTTACCTGGTCGATCACACGATTCGCTCTTCCCGAAAGCTGCTGATTTCGTTGTCTGAGAATCCAAGCTCACCGAGAATATCGTCGGTGTGTTCACTCAATAAAGGCGGTCGGCGGGGTTTTTCTCTTTTGATCTTGCTGAATTCAATAGGGAGTCTGGGTAAGGGATAGGTTCCCGGCACACCAGGGTATTCGACCTCATCCAGATAGTGCATGGCCTCAACTTGCGGGTGATGCAATGCCTGTTGTGGGGTTAACACTTCGCCACAGGGAATACGGGCGTTATCGAGGGCGTCCAGTACTTCTTCGCTGGAGCGTTCCGACGTCCAGACCTGCATGCGTTCACTGATTATTTCACTGTGGTCACCACGGCTTGCATCGGTGGCAAAACGTGGATCGGTCAGCCAGTGATCTTCGCCCATGAGTTTGGCCCATCGCTCGAATAAAGGTTGGCCAACAACACTGACCAGGAGCCAGCCATCATTGGTTTTAAAGGTGTCTGACGGTGCCGCAGTCTGGCCGCGATTGCCTGAAGCGACACGGTCTACGCCAGTGACAGCCTGTTCTATCAGGGTTCCCCCGGCGACGGTAAGCGCCGATGCCAATATGACCTTCTCCGGTCTGATTGCGGTGCATGATGGCAGCCAGAATTGCGATGGTGTTCAGTGAACCCGTCGTAAAGTCCACATAGGGGTGATAGTTTCGAGTCGGTTGGTCTGTCTCTCCCGTCAGGTGCAGGTTGCTGGACATGGCCTGTGCAACGCCATCGAATCCGACCCGGTCAGCAAAGGGTCCGGTTGTACCAAATGCTGAACTGCTGGCGAGAATAATGTTCGGCTTTATCAGCGTCAGGGACTGGTAGTCAATACCAATATCCCTTAAGCCGGATTGAGGCATATTCGCAAGCACGACATCGGCCGACTTAATCAGGCGCTGTTTGATGATCTCAGATCCGGGTTTCTTTGGGTTCAGGGTCATGCCGCTGCAGGAAGGTTGAACCGACTTCGCCATCAGGATGGCCCGGGTTCACCGGAGTGATGTAACGATCTTCGCTGCCGTTCACCTTCTCGATCCGGATTACATCTGCGCCGAGATCTGCCAGAAGTGCACCACAGAACGGACCCGCAATATAGCGCCCGAAGTCGAGGACGCGAATGCCTTCTAGAATATCCATAGGCCAAAGTCCCCATGTATAAAAACAAATAAGATATCACAGATTGCCATCTTTACGGGGCAGGACACTAGATTGCGTGGATGAGGGGCAATACCTCTTGCTCGAAAAGCTTGTCACCAAGAGCCAGATGCAGCATATCAACGCCCGCCGCATTTAGTTGCCGGATCTGTTCGAGTATTGTGTCTGGTGCCCCGATCAACCCTGTCGAGTACCCTTCGTTGGTATCCAGCATGCCCAGCTTGTCGGCATTCGCCCACATACCCTCGGCACCACTGACGCGTTCCTTGCGTTTTGCCAGCACAGCGGGATCCATATTGCTGATCATGTTGTCGATGACGGCATAGGCCTCTGCGTCTGTTTCCCGACAGATCGGGATTCCGTACACCGCAAATCTGGGGCACCGTCCTTCCTCTTCTGCGACAGAACGTACCCTTTTGATGATGCCCTGAATCTTATCCAACGAGCCGCCGTTCAGGAACATCCAGTCTGAGTGGTGACAAGCCATTCGGATGGCAGCGTCAGATTGGCCACCCTGAAAAACCTCGAGGGGACCGGTAGGTCTAGGCTGCATAACCAGGTTCTTCACCTGGTAGTACTCGCCCTGGTAGTCAAAAACCGGGTGTTGCCAGGCGCCACGCAACACATCGATAAATTCGGATGATCGCTTGTAACGCTCGTCATGCGTCAATGGGTCGATGCCGTACATGGAAAACTCTTCCATGTTCCAGCCACTGGTCACATTGATACTCCAGCGCCCCTTCGTAAGGTTGTCAAGCGTGGCAGCCCACTTAGCGATGACGCTGGGATGGAAAAACCCGGGATGAATCGCCGTAACCATTTGAATTGAGGACGTGCAGGCCGCTATATAGCTGGTCATTGCAAGGCAATCCAGGGAAGAGCCCTCGATTTCTTTCGCGTTGCCCCACCAGCGTTGTGCAATCAGGATGTGCGACAAACCCAGGTCTTCCAGTCTTGCGACGTAGGTCGCCACCAGTTGGGTCAACTGATCACCGGTTGGCATTTCTCTTGCTGTTTCTCTTGTTGAATGTTGATCTTTGACCACCTTTGTTCCTGCAAAGGTGGTGGGTGCCCAGGTGCATGTTTGCATTTCAGCTACCTCTGGTTCCGGGTTAATTGTCTTTGTTATAGGATAAGTGGAGGATATCATGCAAGCCTGGTTATTTTTTACGCCAGAACTGAAGAATCTTTCATTGGATAAGATTGGGGTAAATTCTTGGATCAGTTTGTTGATACTGTGGTCGCCACCGCTGACCCTCCACCGAAGGGTGTGCCTAATCCCATACACGACGCGGCAGGTGCTGATGCGGCTGGATATGCAGGCGCGTTAGTCGCTGGTGTAAGAACCTATGGTTGGGCTGCGGCAACTATTGCCCGCGCTCTTGGCGAACAATGGCTTGACAGGGGCTGGGTTGATTACAGTTTAAAGCGACCGCTCTATGCGGGGGACGCCCTGCGAACCGTCGTCAAACGAGATGGTAAAACCTGGGCTGTTACCTGCAGAGCGGGTAATGAAGGTGACGAAAGAGTCGTGCTGGATGGCACCGCAGGTCTGGATGAGGCGCCATGGCTTGGCGATCTTAAGCCGCCTGTATCATCACCTGGGTTAGACGCACTCGACCTGTTACCGGGTTATGATCTTGAGCATGTGCCTCTTTGGCAGCCACTACGTCCACTGGCTGTTTTTGTCAGTGCCGACGCGGCCAGAAATATGGTCGACGAGGATCTTGGTTTAACAACGGAGCGCTATTTGCAGACGAAGGTCGAGCCTGGTTTTGTGCATCCCTACTTTCTTGCGGCACGGATGGCACCGTTGACGCGTCACAATTTTACCTATGGCCCTACGATTCACGTACGCAGCCAAATCCAGCACCGGCGTGAGGCAAGGTCGGATCATATGATTACAGTGGGTGCCCAAATCGTTGATGCTTATGATCGGAATGATCACTGGTACCAGGTACTTGATGGAATCGTCAGCGATGATATGGGCGAACTTGCGACTATTCGCCACCATACAATTTTCCGGCCGAGGGGAACCTGAATCCCAGAATGAGCTATTGGCAGAGTTGATTTTGTGCAAGTTGGTAAGGTATATCTCCGAGAAAAATGTAACCTTCCCTGTCGGCGACAGGAAAAGTTGCTTGTGAGCCATTTTTAGTCACTATTTTCAAATATGGGTCATTCTGCACCAGCTGAATTCCCCAGGTACCCTTGCCCTTGCTGGTGGTGCCGTAGGTTGATCGCCGCAAACCCGTGCTGTAGGTGTTTGTCGTATCCGTCCGTTGCCTGAAGGTGCCGTCACTGCAAAAGTGATACTCGGAAACCTGGGCACCCCCCCAGATATAACTACCATAGCCCTGCACAAAGACGAGCCGATAACCCTGCAGGCGTTTCTGCCATCGCTCGTGTGCGTATCCGAATTCGACAGGTCTGATGGTCAGGCTGTTTAACATGGCCAGGGCGCTTGTTTTGAAACCTACCCAGCTTCCTTTGATAGTCCCGACCAGGATCATATAGCCCTGCTGATTACCCCCAATAACCCCGGCAAGTGTACCTTGTACTTCAACACCATTGATCGTGCCGCCCACTTCTCTGGAAAGTCCCTGACCGTTGCTGAGGTTGAGGGTGACAGGGGGGCCGGTGGGCGTCAGCTTGATCGCTTCAGAATCGAATCCGTTGCGCATTGCTGCCTGGATCGAGGACACCGATAAACCTGGTCTGGGTCTGATGATCACGGTACCTTTGCGTTCCCGGGACCGGAAAAAGAGCACGTCCTGTTCTTCACTGGAGAGATGGAAATCCCTTGCCAGTTTGATTGAAAATCCATAGCTGCGATCAATGTAGGTTGCAACACTGTCGATCCGTGTCGCGTGTTCTGTTTCAGATTCACTCGCCGCGCTATGGCTTACTGGGCTATTGCTCGCTACAGCGAGTACGAACAGTAGTGTGGTGCACAATCTCGTGCCTGGGTGATCCATGGTTCTATCCTTGGCTTCATGAGGTTAGTAGTCCTTGAAGGACTACTAGATCAGATTCGCAATACTACGCGATCGAGGTCCAGATTCAACTGCTTCCAAGCGACCTGTGCGAGTTCAAACAGGAGGGGTGAGGTTACATCTAAGATTATTTTGGTTACCATAACGACGAAAACTACTCCGGGGGCCCAGGTCCTCGAACAGAAGAAATTGGAGAATCAAGCCATGCCGATCCAAATAGACCCAGCGAGTGGGCTAAAAATCTTCAACACCCGCGCCTCGAAGGCAACCGATAAAATTGCTGGCAAGGGTTATTCAATTGTGGCAGATGAGTCGTTAAAGACCCTGCCACCCGCGCCTCCGGGAGCGGTTTTCAATGCGGAAGAACAAGCAAAATATCGCGAGTTCAAAGAAGCAAGGAGAGGCGCAGCCGACTATATGGCCATGGAAGGCGAGTTCAGTAAATATCTGGAAGATGTGTACTCAGCGGACCCCGTGCAAAGGGACGCCCTCACTGATGAGTGTGAAATTCTTGTAGTAGGTGCAGGTTTTGCCGGATTGTTGCTGTGGTACAAACTTCGCGAAGCGGGGTTTAATGACGTGCGATTCTGTGAGAAAGGCGGTGACGTCGGCGGTACCTGGTACTGGAATCGATATCCTGGAATAGCCTGTGACGTAGAGGCATACAGTTACCTGCCGTTACTCGAAGAGATGGGCTACATTCCGTCGATGAAATTCGCTGCCGGTTTCGAAATCATGGAGTATTGTCAGAACATGGCAGAGAAATTCGACTTCTATGACCACTGCCTCTTTCATACGACTGTTGAAGAAACGCGATGGGATGAGAAAGCCGGACGATGGACAGTGCTGACGGATCGTGGCGACAAGATGCGTGCAAGGTTCGTGGTCCTCGCAAATGGAATATTGACGACGCCAAAGCTGGCCCGAATTGAGGGAATGGAAACCTTTAAGGGTGACGCATTCCACACATCCCGATGGGACTACAACATCGATCTAAAAGATAAAACCGTCGGTATTATTGGTACCGGGGCGACGGCGGTACAGGCAATTCCTGAACTCACCAAGTTTGTCAAAGAGCTGTACGTCTTTCAACGTACGCCTTCGTCCATCGATGTTCGTGATCAGCGCGCAACAACGCAAGAGGAAATTGAGACCTGGGCCCGGGAGCCCGGTTGGGCCAAGGCCAGACGGGCCAGGTTTGCGAAAATTTCAGCGGGCCGAACAGCGATGAAGGCGAACGACGACTATCTGGCGGGTAAAGTCGACGACTTCAAAGTGCGAAAAGTGCACGCCAGCCCCCTGTCGCCAGAGGAGCTGATTCAGAAACAGCTGGAAACCAATTTTCGCATTATGGAACAAATCCGTGCCAGGGTTGACGCCATAGTCGAGGATCCAAAAACCGCTGCAGCCTTGAAACCATACTACCCCTATGGCTGCAAACGACCGACATTTCACGATGAATATCTGCCCGCGTTTAACAAACCACATGTGACACTGGTAGACACTGCACCTCGAGGCGTCAGCAAGATAAGCGAGACTGGCGTTGTCCATGAAGGTACTGAGTATCCTCTTGACGTGCTGATTTACGCAACGGGATTCCAGTGGATGGCGACATCAACATTTAACATGATCGTGGGTCGTGACGGGCAATCCCTGCATCAAAAGTGGCAGTCTGAGGGAACCAAGACGTTTCTTGGCCTTCACAGCAATGGCTTTCCAAATTTGTTTATCGTCTCCGGCCCCCAGGGTGGTGGTGGCAGCTTTAATTTCACCAATGCCATTGAGGAGCACGGCGACTACATTATATGGATGTTGAAAACAATGCGGGACCGGGGTGCCGAGATTGTCGATGTCAGAAAGGAACCTGAAAACGAGTATGCTAAACACTGCACGGTTGCTGATACCATTACCCGCCCGCTGCGGGATTGTATATCCTACTACAATGGACATGGAGACGCGGAGCCCGGCAGCCTGGCTTACTACGGTGGAGGCCAGTGGCATAAATATCGCGTCGAAGCACAAAGAACACTCGAGCCCTACCTATTCGACCACCCTTCCGATGTCCCATAGATATTCCCGGGACAGTTTACTGATATGCCTGCTTGTTCCGGGGAGATAAGTAAACTGTCCCAGATTGTTTGACCAGATTGTTTCAGATTGTTCAGGACGAGATGATGGTGTCACAGATATTAGTTACCGGCGCAACTGGACGTATCGGTCGGGATGTCGTGAGGGAACTTACCAGGCACCTGGAGATAAAACCGAGGGTGCTGGTTAGAGACATGGCAAAAGCCAGGCGGATTTTCGGTAAGAGTGTGGAGTATGTTGAAGGTGATCTGGGGGATAGAAATTGCCTGAAGTTAGCCATGCAGGATGTTACTGCTGCTTTGCTTGTCTCCCCGGTCCATCCTCAACAATGTGAACTTCAGGGTAACCTGGTCCACGCAGCAAAAAGTCAAGGGGATGTTTATCTGGTCAAAATATCTGGCCTTGGTACGTCTTTGGATTCAACCATCGACAGTGGCCGTTGGCACGCGCAAACGGAAGCGGAAATCAAGGCGTCCGGATTGTCTTATACGTTCTTGCGTCCCCTGTTTTTCATGCAGAATCTCAGCTTTTTAACAAACAGCGCAAGAGCGACCGGTGTGATTCGGTCGGCGGTTACAGAACATCCTATCAATATGATTGATGTAGCGGATATTGCTTCAGTCTCGGCTCACCTGCTGACAAACAGAAATCATCTGGTCGGTGAATCAGTGACATTGTGTGGTTCAACAGCTCATAGCTATGCTGAGATCGCCAGGATGTTAGGCGAAATTCTGGGTCAATCGGTGACATTTCAACCTCAACAGTATATCGATGTGGAATCCGGCTTGAAAAAGTCGGGTATGCCGGACTGGCATATTCAAATCCTGCTGCAGTTCAATCGTGCTTTTAATGAAGGCATGGGAAATGTGAATTCTGATATCGTCGAAGATGTGTTGCGTCGAAAACCACGAACGCTCCAGGAGTACCTCGCGGGTGCGGTAAGAGAGTCTACACCAACCGACCAAAACCCTTTCCCAAGTTGACCGACGTTTCGCTCACACTAACCTGATGATTCAGCTCGTCTGGTGGCCAGTACCTCAAGTATCTCCTCATGCCGCTCCCGGGTCAGCTTGTGGTGCGTATAACACCATATCGATAGGAACCCGAAACTGGCAACCAGCGGACCGTAAATCATACCCAGGCTAACGATTGTTTCGGGGGGCACATCGGCGGCGGTTTTGATATGAGCGCCTCTCGGCCAATTGATAATATCCAGCGCGAATCCGGCAATGATGTTACCAACCCCGGACGTCGCCTTGGCTGAGAAAGAACTCGCAGCAAAGAAAATGCCTTCCTGGCGCTTACCATGTTCGTACTCATGTTCATCGACAATATCTGCAACCATGGAGCCAAATGCGATATTTGCCTGAACAGTACAGGCACCTTGTATCAGTTTCATGCCGACCAGGAGTGGAACCAGCAGATCATCGCTATTTGCTGGGAAGTAACCGGTCAGGCGCAATGCAATCGGCAATGTTTGCCAGAAGGGCCAGGAGATAGCGCCAAAAAGCAGACCGGCTTTTTTACCCCAGCGGGCGAAGATAAATGGTGCAAAGAACGCACCGACCAACACGCCGATGGGGTAAGAGATGATAACCATCAGCACCGTGGCTCGTTCGAGTTCCCAAAAATAGGTGAAGATGTACAGGTCAAGTGCGCCGTTGACACCGACCATGATGAAAACGATGAGAACCCCGGAAAACAGCCAGCGAAAAGAGCGGCTGCTCATGGCCACAAACAGGTCTTTGACTACCCGAACCAGGACCCCGGCCAGAGAAATTTTAGGTTGTTCCGGCACCTTAGGCAGAAATGGAATGATTGAACGTGTTCCCCAGGCGCTCCAGAAAATGGTGATGGCGATGAGTACTGCCAACAACAGCGCAAAGGGTGGATAAGCCTCTGCGTTGAGTTGCCCGTTTCTGAATTCCTCGGTGGGTACAAAAAAGAAGCCGAATCCCGCGACGAAGACAAACAACACGCCAACGTAGCTGAAGAACATACGGTAGCCAACGAGTTTCGAACGTTCGTCGTAGTCCTCTGTCATCTCAGCACCCAGCGCGATATGTGGCACGTGATACAGCGACATGGCGGTTCGGGTTGCATTGGTAAAAATAACCAGCCAGATAAACAACGCAAATTCGGAAGTCACCAGGGGATTGAACAAAAAGTAAAACGATACCGACAGGGGTATTATCGAGGCGTACATGAAGGGGTGTCTTCTGCCGAACCTTGAGCGCCAGTTGTCCGAGAGGGATCCAGCCAACGGGTCCGTAAAGGCATCAACAATGACGGCGAGCCCAACCGCTGTTCCTGCCAGAGCGCCGGACATGCCAAGCACCTGGTTATAGTAGAAAATAAGGAATGTTCCGAATGCCGCGTTCTTAAGGCCTTCTGCAGCCTGCCCGATGCCAAAAGCTAGCTTCAGATTAAAGCTCAATTTCAGTGATGTCATATCGACAGCCCGCTTTAAAAAGGCAGCTTCATGGATTGCAGCGTCGACTGGTCAATATCCAGTAACACAGGTCCCTCATGAGCCATGGCTTCTTTAAACGCGGTCTCGAATCCATCAGAACCCTGTACAGAAACCCCCTTGATTCCCATGCCTTGGGCAACCTTTGCGAAATCAGGGGTGGACAGGTTAACGCCGGTGTTTCTGCCTTCAAACCTTGATGACTGAATTCGCCTCAGCACACCATAGCCCTTGTCGTTGAATACGCAAATGACAACGGGAACCGAGTATTGTGCGGCTGTTGCCAGTTCCGCGATATTCAGCATGAAACCGCCATCACCCTGGATTACCACAGATTTCTCGCCGCTACCCAGGCTTGCTCCAATTGCCAGCGGCAATCCCGGTCCGATCGCGGCAGATGTCGAATGAATTGACGTGCGAGGTTCAAAAATGGGAATCAGGGTATTTCCCCAGACGTAAGCTGGAATGGTTGCATCCCTGACGATATTACCCAGTCGAGGCAGGTTGTCTCTGATGCAGTCCATGATTAGTTCAAAATCCGGTCCCATGCGCTCTCGAACTGCCGCCCGTGCGTCTTTGGCGCTTTGCTCAAGCGTTGCCTTGAAGTCCGAATCTCCCGCCTCTGCATTCATGTGATCACATATCGCAGACAAAGACGACCTGGCATCGCCGACCACGGCAACGTCCGCGGCGTAATTCAGGTTCAACATATGGTTGTCGGCATCAATATGAATAAGCTTTGCAGGCGGCTGAAATGAGAAATTCGCAGTGGATCCTCCCTGAAAACGGGTGCCTACGGCTATCATCAGATCCCCTTTGGCGACCTCGGCTGCGGCGGGTAGTAAAAATGTCCCCATAGACAGAGGATGATCTTCCGGGATCGCGCCCCTGCCATTAACAGTTGTATAAACAGGTGCATCCAGGGCTTCAGCGAGTTTAATAAGTTCCTCAGTAGCTTCGGACCTGATCACGCCACCACCGGCCAAAATCACCCGTTTCTTTGAATCTGCTATGACTGAGGCAGCTTGGGATATGCTGGAAGAATCCGGTGTCACAAGATCACCGCTAATCGACGCCTCTATATCGAAATCTGCTTGTGCATACTGTAGATCTACAGGGATTTCGATAGCGCCGGGCTGGGGTCTGCCGGTCATGATATCCCGTATAACCCGGCCCAGGAGCTCTGGAATCTCTGTGACCCGTCGGGGACTCTCTGTTACCCGTGTGACTGAGCGTAGCATGGCCAACTGGTTTTCTGCCTCATGCAGAACACCCTTGCCTTTGCCATAGTGTCCCGTTTCAGTTTGTCCGGTAATCATCAGGACCCGGGAAGAGGAGAAACCGGCTTCGAACAAACCCGTCATACCATTGGCAGCGCCGGGTCCGGTACTGGTTATCGCGACCCCAAGTTTACCGGTTGCGCGTGAGTAACCGTCAGCGGCATGGAGGGCACCCTGCTCGTGGCGAACATCAATCGTCCTGATTTTTCCACCGCGAAGGATAGCGTCATAAATCGGAATATTATGCACACTGACAATCCCGAAAACATGATCAACGCCCGCTGCCAACAGCGTTTGATAAACAGCGTCGCCGCCTGTGAGATTCGCCATGCACCTTTGCTCCTTAAAAATTACAAGATTGTCACAATGTCAAAATGTAGGAACAGTTGCAACTTTAGGATAGCGCTACAGCCTGACTAAGAGTTATTGCCTGACAGTAAATTTGCCGTTGGCCTCTTCCCAGGCACGGGTTAATACAAATTCTCGATTAAGCCCAATGGGCACGACCATCTTTATCTCCTCGTAAGTCGCATCCTCAGTCAATGCCTCTGTAGCCAGAACTGATTCAAGGGACATCGAATCTTTGGCTGACTGCTGGCCGATATCTTTTAGCTGCGTCATAAAACGCTGGAACTGTTTAATACCGGCACGATCAGTCACAGGTCCATGACCTGGAATCACGACGTTAAAGGAGAGCAGCAGCGTGTTCTCCAGGCTATCTGTCCATTCCATGACAGAACCACCGGCTTCCAGATCGATATTGGGATAATGACCGTTGAACAACAGGTCGCCCATATGAATTACCTGTTCTTCTTCGAACAGCACCACAAGGTCTCCGTCGGTATGACCACGGCCCGGTGACAGGAGTTGCAAGTGTTTGTTACCAAATGATAGTCGATAGGATGCAGAGAATGTCTCGTTCGGAAGTGTATGCAGCGCCTCACTGAAGAATTCCATATCTGTTTGTTTCAAATGGTGCAGTGTCCTCTCCGTGGAAATCACTCGCACACCCGGATCAAAAGCGGGGTTTCCATGGGTATGATCAAGATGGTAGTGACTGTTTATAATGGCGATAACAGGTTTGCCGGTAAGTTCTTCGGCGACTTGCCGAATGCGACTGCCCTGCAGTTGAAAGGTCATCGTATCGACAATCACTGTCCCCTCATCGGTGTTCAGTACAGCCACATTGCCACCCATGCCAAACAATACATACAGATCGTCATTAAGTTTCTCGACCTCCAGTGAGCGCACCGTCGAGAACAGGTAAATTGCAATGATGGTAACCATCACCACTAATGCGGACAAGACGCCTTTCCAAACGCTCATAATGAACTCCGTTGCAGATATGATCTCCATTGAAACATAACTCAATCTCTCGAACCAAGAGGTTGGGGCTATTTCAGGCCGTAGAGTAGCAGTGAGGCAATGTAGTGGGGTAGTGGGGCAATATTGGTCAGGCATTAACCTGTGGATATCAACCCGGATATCTGGAAAATGATGTTCACGAATGGTTCGAATTCCGGATGATATAATGATCTCTCTTCATGCCGTATCGATTCTTCTTTTTGTTCTAATTCTTTCCGGCTGCACCGCGCCGATGGGTCATCAAGTCAAGGCAACCGCATGCGGTGACCCTGATATACAAGGTGTCTGGGATTGCAGCCCCGGTGGTGCCAATTATCCCCCTGCCATACAACAACAATATCAGAATCATTCAGACACCGGATCATGTCGTAATTCATAATGAAATGATTCACGACGCGCGTATTATTCCAGTAGACCGGCGTGAGCATTCTGAAAGGGTTTTGCGTCCCTGGCTCGGTGAGTCCCGTGGCCATTGGCACAATGACACTCTGATTGTTTCCACTAAATATTTTAATCAGAAACACAGCTGGTGGATCGCTTTGAGTCCGAATATGGAACTCGTTGAACGTTTCACTCGCATCGGTCATGAAACACTGACGTACGAATAAACCCTAACAGATGCAGATTTGTTCAATGAGCCCTGGACAAATATTGCAAGCGGGACGCGACTGAGGCGCGGGAAAACGGGAAAGACAATTTGCCTGATTGAATCTCCTGGCTCAGATGGTCATGTAACTTGTGCCGCGAGTTGGGTTGTTTTCAAACTTACCGCTTTGACTTGTCAACACCCCCAATGCTTATGGCATGATAGAGGCTATGCTAAGCCCCTATCGTGTACTCGACCTGACCGACCACCGAGGTGAACTCGCCGCTATGATACTCGGTGACCTTGGCGCGGATGTTATCAAAATTGAACCTCCCGGCGGATCTTCGGGACGCGGCAATCCGGGGTCACAGGCCAATTTGCAGTTCCTGGCTTTTAATCGAAATAAACGCTCAATCGTGCTCGATCTGATTACCGGCGTGGATCGTGATGTTTTAAAAGCACTGGTGTCCGGGGCAGATTTTGTTCTTGAATCGGCTTACCCGGGTATGCTTGAGCAGTATGGAATCGGGTTTGCAGAGTTGAAAGCTGCAAACCCTAACATCATCCACGTCCTGATCACGCCATATGGGGCTGACGGGCCAGCCGCCGAACGCGTTGCCAACGACTTAACACTGTCTGCGATGGGTGGGCAAGCATCGTTACAGGGTTCACCTGATCGTGCGCCGGTCAGGGTTACTGTGCCGCAGATATGGCGACACGTGGGTGCCGAGGCCGCCGCCGCTGCGCTCATCGCCCATGCGCGGATGTTGGTTACCCACGAGGCTCAGTTTGTGGATCTTTCGGCACAGTGTACGGCGACATGGACAACCATGAATGCCATGAACGCATTCGAGATCCAGGGTTTTGACTTTGAACGGATGGGGTCTGTTGTTCAAATGGGGACCCGGCAAATTGATCCGGTATTCCCCTGTGCTGACGGATATCTGGTGGCCCTGCCGATCGGGCCAGTGGTTGAACCCTTGCTCGGGCATCTCATTGGAGACGGTTTGGCAGATGCGAGTTGGCTTGAAGAGGACTGGACAACCCTGGGTGAGCGATTGCTGCTGGGGGAAGAAACACTGATTACTGCAGAGCAGATTCGGGAAACACTTTCCAGGTTCTTTCTACTGCATACAAAATCCGAACTTTTTCAATGGGGCCTGGAGGCGGGTGTTACCCTTGCTCCTGTCAATACCGTCGCTGATCTGCTGGAATTTGACCAGCTGGCCGCCAGGGATGCGTGGACGACGATAGACATACCCGCCGGAGGCAAGGTTCGCACCCCCGGAATATTTGCGCGCCTGAGCAAGACACCGATGTCTATTCGACTTGCGGCACCGAACCCGGGTGAGCATACAAAAGAGATACTCGATGAACTGGCCGACAAGCCCCGCGCTCCAGCGACTGTCGTTCAGAAAGACGGTGACAGTCATCAATCAGAGAGCGATAGACCATTTGATGGCTTGCTGGTGATTGACCTCACCTGGGTTATCGCAGGCCCGGCGTCAGTGCGTTATCTTTCGGACCATGGCGCGACGGTGATCAAAGTGGAGTCGGAACTGAGGCCGGACGGTCTGCGATTTCTGGGCCCGATCCGCGGCAGTGAACCCGGCTGGAACAAGTCACATTTTTATGGTGAATTCAACGCCGGTAAGAAATGCATCCAATTGAATTTGAAACAACCGGCTGCGCTCGATATTCTAAAAAAACTGATTGCCAAAGCCGACATCCTGGTTGAAAACTGGGCGCCAGGCGCGACGCAAAGGCTGGGTATTCATTACGCCGCCTGCCGTGAGCTTAATCCAGAGCTGATCATGTTAAGCACGAGTTTGATGGGGCAGACCGGTCCCGCATCAGAGGTAGCCGGGTTTGGCTATCACGCCGGTGGAATGGCGGGATTTTACGAGGTGACGGGTTACAGTGATTTGCCGCCACATGGGCCGTGGCTGGCCTATACTGATGTTATTGCGCCGCATTTTATTGCAGCAATGATTACCGGTGCCATCGATCATCGGCGCAGAACAGGGCAAGGCCAGCATATTGATGCGGCACAGTTCGAGATGGCAATACAGTTTCTGGCTCCCGAGATTATTGAAACTCAAACCAACGGCTACAGTGCAACCCGCCTTGGTAATCGCGCAAGAGATGCCGCACCTCAGGGTATCTATCCCTGCGCTGGCGAAGATCAGTGGTGTGCAATTGGCGTCGACACTGATGAACAATGGCGTACATTGGCTGGTGTTCTCGGTGAGCCGCAATGGATGAAAGATCCGGCCTTCGAGGATGTATCAGGCCGCCTTGCCAATCATGATTTTATTGATGAGCAACTCTCCCGCTGGACCAAATCCCGCTCCCCTCAGGCGGTTATGGATGAACTGACCAGTCAGGGTGTACCAGCCGGTGCAGTTCAGCGAAGTAGTGATCTGAGCCGTGATCCGCAGTTTGCCCATCGTCAGTTTCGCAAGGTATTTGAGCACCCGGAGATGGGGCAGGTGCCCTATGCGGGTAATCAGTTCCGCATTCCCGGCTACGAGGCAGGACCATATAGCTATGCGCCAATGCTGGGTGAACACAACACAGAAATATTGAAAGAAATGCTGGGCATGAATGATAAAGAAATTGCAGACGCCATTGCATCGGGTGTTGTGCAGTAGGTCGCGAATTTCACCGATCACATTTGCTGCTTCCCCGTTCTTTTGATAGCGTAGATTCTTTCCATTTTCCAGGGAACCAACTGGCATGTCACAGGACACATTTCGGCAAGAGACCTTTCGTGAAGAGACCTTTCGTGAAGAGACTAGGGCCTGGCTGGAACAGAACTGTCCACCCGGGGCACGCGGCCCGGGAGAGGTTTCCAACGGTAGTACCAAAATAAAGATCAAGGATCCAGACACCCGACTGTGGCTGGAACGTATGGTTGCAAAAGGCTGGACTGTTCCCAATTGGCCCAAAGAGTATGGTGGTGGAGGTCTATCGACCGCTGAATTCGTTATCCTCATCGAAGAAATGCAGCGCATCGAGGCGCGACCCGCGTTGTCCAGTTTTGGTACGTCAATGATTGGCCCCACGTTGCTTGAATTCGGGACGGAAGAACAAAAACAGAGGCATCTGCCAAAAATAGCCCGGGCAGAGGTGGAGTGGTGCCAGGGCTACAGCGAACCTGGATCCGGTTCTGATCTCGCTAGCTTGCAGACCCAGGCCGTGTTGGAAGGTGACAACTATGTCATTAACGGTCAGAAAATCTGGACATCGGGTGCCCACAACGCGGACTGGATGTTTATTCTTGTTCGCACCGATAAACAGGCACCCAAGCATGAGGGTATCAGTTTCATGTTGCTGCCGATGGATCAGACAGGGGTCAAGGTGATCCCAATCAGGTTGATAAGCGGTGAGTCGACGTTCAACGAGACATTCTTCGACAACGCATTGGCCGTGCGTAGTGACCTGGTGGGTGAGTTAAATCGCGGCTGGGCGGTGGGTAAGAGACTTCTGCAGCATGAACGCTCTGGTATGGAGTCACTGGTGTCAGGCGGTGCCAGTGAGAAATCATCCAGTCTGGCCAGTGTGGCCAGGTCTTTTCTGGGCGAGGTTGATGGCAAAATTGCCAACCCCGTGACAAGAGACGAAATACTTAAATACGAGATGGATTCAGTGGCTTTACACTTAACCCAGCGACGGGTTGTGGTTGAGTCCATGGATGGCGCGACACCCGGACCAGCCACTTCGATTTTCAAGGTGGTGAGCACCGAACTGGAACAGGACTACAGCGACCTGTTAACCCGGTTACATGGTTCAAGGGCGTTTGGGGTAGATGACAACTTCAGCAGTGCAGAGATAGAAATGACCAAAAGGTTTTTCTTTTCTCGTGCCGCGTCTATATACAGTGGCAGTAACGAGATTCAACGTAATATCATTGCCAAACGGGTGCTTGGATTACCAGACTAAAATAGCGGCAATACGTGTCCGCAGAATTTATTGGAGAGATGTATGTCTGGCGCAGTAGAGGGGGTTCGTGTACTTGACCTGACAACAGGTCCGGCAGGTGGTATTGCGACCATGATCCTTGCGGATTTTGCTGCAGAAGTGCTTACGGTCGAACCGCCGGGTGGAGATCGGTTCAGGGAATTGCCTGCATCACGAATGTGGCGCCGTGGGAAACAAACCTGCAGTCTCGATCTTGGAACCGAAACCGGCCTTGAAACGCTACTCGAACTTTGTGCCGCAGCAGATGTATTTGTGTGCAACTGGCGGGCCAGCGCAATGAAGCGAAAGGGGCTCGACTATGACAGCCTGCATCATCGCTATCCCCATCTCATTTATTGTCATATCAGTGGTTTTGGCAGCAAAGGTCCACGCGCAGATTACCCGGGTTATGAGCATATTGTTGCTGCATGCACGGGCAGAATGCGGTTGTTTTCCGGCCTGGTAGATCGCCAGGGCCCGGTGTATTCAGCCTTGCAGGTGGGTACCCACGCCTGTGCTCAATCTGCCGCTACCGGTATCCTTGCTGCACTGCTTCATCGGGGAGACGACGGTGAAGGTCGCCTGGTTGAAACCAGCATAATGCAGGGCCTGTTGACCTATGAACAGGGGGCAATGATAGGCGTACAGTTCCCGGATCTGTTTCCAGGGCTGCTCCCAGGCAGTGCCCCGGCTTCAAACGAGTTGCCTGCACCGAGCCTTTACTATCATCCTGCACAGGCAGGCGACGGTCGCTGGATGCAGTTTGGTAATCTCCTGCCTCACCTGTTCGACAATTTCCTGCTGGTTACTAATCTGATAGATGTCCTTGCAGACCCGGATTACAACCCGGTCCAGATGCTGTTACCCGCAGAGAAGCATGAAACATTCCGCAATCGGATGTTGTTGCGGATCCAGGAGCGCAGTGCCGCAGACTGGATGACGGATTTCGTCGCGGATGGTGGTGTCGTGGCAACACAGCACCAGACGTCTTTCGAAGCGCTTAGTGACCCTGATATTGTTGCCAACGGACATGTTGTCAACCGCCCGGATGATGGCGTTCAGCTTGGGCCAGTCGCCCGGTTGACGCGAACACCGGCAAATCCGGGCCCGGATGCGAAGCCTGCGGCAGGGTTACTGGATCAATGGCGTGAATCACCGCGCGGTGCGCCAACGCGTCAAACAGGGAAAGAACTGCCCTTAAAAGGTATCAAGGTGGTAGAACTCGCGACTATCATAGCAGCGCCACTGGGTGCTTCATTCCTCGCTGATATGGGTGCGGAGGTCATCAAGGTTGAACAGATTGGCGGCGACCCTTATCGCGGTTTAGGGGCAGGTATCGGTTCTGCTCGAGTTAATGCAGGTAAACGTAGTATCAGCGTTGACCTGAAATCAAAAGCCGGTCGGGAAATTGTACTTGGGCTCATCAGTGACGCAGATGTTCTTATTCACAATTTTCGGCCTGGCGTGCCCGAACGGCTAGGCATTGGGTATGACGATGTCGAGGGCATTAATCCTGGGATTATTTACCTGCAATGTAATGGCTATGGACCAGATGGTCCCGGTGCCCAGCGACCCAGCACCCACCCGATTCCTGGCGCAGCAATTGGCGGTGTCCTGTTCCAGATGGGTGGGCGGGTGCCAAAGGACTTGCAGGACATAGATAATTTGCGCCTTTGGACGCGCAGACTGATGCATGCCAACGAGGTTAACCCGGATCCAAATACCGCAGTGGTTGTCGCCACTTCAGTTGTGTTGGGTCTGGTTGCGAGGCAGAGAACTGGCCAGGGACAGCAGATTCTAATCGACATGTTTGGTGCTAACGCCTATGCAAATCATGATGACTTTCTGTCTTACCCCGGTAAGCCCGATCGGGCAATGGCGGACGCGGAGCTGCTCGGGCTATCAGCAACCTACCGGCTTTACGAGTGTGACGAGGGTCAGTGGGTGTTTCTTGCTTTGACCAGTGAAAAGGAACGCGCGGGTTTTGTCAATGCACTACGAGGTGCTGATATTGAAGCGCCTGCGGATGCGTCACTGGCCGCTGCTGGCACGGATTTAGGCGATACATTAGCTGATCTGTTTGTGACAAAAAACGCAGGGTTCTGGGAAGACCTGCTTGCACCGCTGGGAATCGGCTGTGTCAGGGCTGATGCCATGCGCCCGAACGAGTTCTGGCTGCAGGATGCCCAAGCGGAAGCACTGGGGCTGACGGTGGAAACTGATCATCCGCGCTGGGGGCCATACAGGCGTCATGGCCGTCTGGTGTTATTTGATGGTGGCGGGCAGGATCTGGGTGCACCACCGCTTGCTGGTCAGCACAATGAAGAGCTTATGCTGGAAAGAGGGTTTGATATTGAAACGATTTCAAAGTTCGTCTCCGACGGCGTTTTGTGGCGAGAGGATGTTTAACCCAGCATGTTGATTGACGATGTAATCAAACCGGCTCGCGGCGGCGAAGTGATCAGGTAATCACGCCTGATGCATAGGCTTTGGCAATATCCGTATCTTCCATTTTGAGTCTTTGACTCAAAATTTCGAAACTGTGTTCACCAAGCAAGGGTGCAGGTCCACGTGGACCATTATTGTACCCCTGAATCGTGTATTGGTGCCCTGCATAGGGGATATGACCCATCTCGGGATGGTCGAAGTAGCGGTAGAAGTTACGGTATGCGTATTGCGGGTCTTTGATCAGATCACCGCTCCGCTGAACAACGCCTGCTGGTACGCCGATTGCCTGTAATCGTTGCATCACATCGCCCGACAATTGTCCTTTGGTCCAGGCACTAATGGCCGCATCAATTTCATCATGGGTCTGGCGACGTTCAACGCTCGTTGCCATTTTCGGGTTTGAGACCCATGCCTCCTTGCCGATCTCACGACACAACAGATGCCATTGCTCGTCCGTATCAACCGCGATGGCGCACCAGCTATCCGGGCCGTCACATGGATAACATCCCTGCGGGGCTGCATACACCGAGCGATTGGCGATGCGTGAAGGTGAACTTCCGCTCACCTGCAGATCGAGAAGCTCCGGCGCGAGATAGTGCAGCGCCGTCTCTATCTGGGCAACGTCAATATAACATCCCTCGCCGGTACGGCGACGATGATCCAGTGCCGCCGCTAAAAGAATCGAAACAAATCTGGGTGCAATAGTGTCAGTGTAGGCTACCCATGGGCCGCTGGGCGGTTCATCAGTATAACCCGTAATCTCATAAAAACCGGCTATTGCCGCAGCATGATAGCCGTAGCCTGCAAGTCCGGCGGCTGGACCGGTCTGACCCATGAGGCAGGTACTGATCATGATAATACCCGGGTTTAACTTGCAGACCTCCTCGTAGCCGAGGCCCATTCGGGTTATCGCACCGGGGGCAAAACTCTCGATCAGCACATCTGAACCACTGATCAATTGACGCGCAATTTCAATCGCATGGGTGGATTTCATATCAAGCGAGATACTCTGCTTGGAGGTGTTGAAGTCGCCATAGAACTGGGATCGATTCAACCCGGGCTCAGCGTTGGCGAATGGAACGCCGCCACGCAATACATCAGGTCGACTTTCAGATTCGACACGGACCACATCTGCACCATGATCCGCGAGGTACTTTGATGAAATCGGACCCACACCTACCCAGGCGAAATCTGTGACCTTGATTCCGGCGAAAGGAAGCGCATCCTCGTCGTGGGTCTCCTTGTCGTCGGAAAGCGGTTGATGCTTAACCGGTCCGGGTTGCTCAAGTTCAGCGCGAATTTCAGCCCCATGCTCGTTTAAACCGGGAGCCCCGCGTCGAACAGAAAGGGGCGCAGACGAGGACGTTTTTGCCCACATTCCCGGGGCAGACACATTACCTCCACCCGGTAGTTCCAATTCTTGCCAATAGTCCCGAATTTTGATGTGCTCAAGTGCCAGTAACTCCTCCAGTGTATTTACCGGCGCAAGCGTGATGCCGTTGGCCACTCCGAATTCATAGAGTTCCAACTTGGTGTGTAGTGCGAAGAAGCGCCGTAAGACTTCCATCATTTCGCCAACGTTTGGGGATTTGGCATCCGGATCCCTGATATTAAGGTCATAGGTCTGCCAGTCGATGTCTTTGTAGGATTCATCAATCACACCGTCAGCAATCATCCAGGACATGCAACCCTTAATCACTTTCGACATGGGTAGTGCGACGATAAATCCGTCGACTGTTCGGTGTACCAATTCAATTCGAACCGCGCCGTTACTCATTGCCGAGTCACTTCTTTCAAACTCAAAACCCTGGATTGCCTTGGCATTCATCCCGTTGAGCATCGTCCAGGTCATCGTGCATTGAGCTGATACATCGACGAATTGAGGCTGACCTGAACGTCGCATTTTTGCATGGGCAACCAGCGCCCCCGCGGCGGCCTCAGTGCCTGCGTGTCTCCACACCTGGGGTACGCTGATTCTTATCGGTGGTCGGTTCAGGTTGCCCTGAAGAGAAACAGGCCCACCCAGGGCAGCCACAACCAGATCGTTGCCAAGATAGTTTGAATAGGGTCCACTGTCCCCGAATGGAGAGATGCGGACATAGACGATATGGGGGTTCAATTGTTTCGCCTGCTCGAAATCAATGTGGTAGCTTTCGAGTACCCGTCCTGGGGCTGATTCAAAGATAAAGTCGGTGCGCCGAATCAGTTCTTCAAGGCATGCCACGTCTTCCTCTACCGCGGGATCGAGGACGATGGAACGTTTGTTACGGTTGAATGCCTGGAATTGCAGGCTTTTCAGCTCATCCGGCGCGTCTTTTAACAGTGGCTCGCAGACCCGTGCAGCCGAGCCTCCAGGCGGCTCGACGCGAATCACCTCAGCACCGAGATCGCCAAGCAGCATGGCACCAATCTCGCCTCGCTCATCGGTAAAATCGAGTACCGAGTAGGGCTTGAGCATCTTGTATCGTCCTTTTAATGATCGTTATGTGAAGGGACATTCGAGAATATTTGTGCGGAGGATGATAGGGGATAATCGCTGTCTTCTAAAGGGGTAGCGATGAATTGGGCCCGATTGACAGTGTCAGCATTGGGTTTGTTTTCTGTGCAGGTCAGACCCTATACTTGAGTATAAGGTTGAAACGGTTCGGAGAATGATATGAAACTTGGATTGTCCCTGGGATACAGCGGTGCGGAACTGAAAATTCCGCTGGAGCGAGTACAACTGGCAGAACGACTCGGATACGATTCGGTATGGACGGCCGAGGCTTATGGTTCCGATGCAATTACACCACTTGCCTACATCGCTGCCCATACGGATCGCATTCGTCTTGGTACCGGTGTGATTCAGTTAGCCGGTCGTACACCAGCCAATGCTGCCATGGCATTTGCGACCCTGGATGCGCTGGCCGGGGGCAACCGGGTTATCTGTGGTCTTGGCGTCAGCGGTCCGCAAATTGTTGAAGGCTGGTATGGGCAGCCCTGGGGGCGACCCTACTATCGAATAAAAGACTATGTTCAGATTATGAAAAAGATCTGGGCAAGGGAGGAGCCCGTCACCCACGATGGAAAGGAAATCAGCCTGCCGTATACCGGCGAAGGCGCGTTGGGTATCGGTAAACCGCTGAAATCTATTTTACATATGAACCCGGATATCCCTGTTTGGCTCGGTACTGGCATGGAGTCAACGGTACGGCTGACTGCTGAAATAGCCGATGGCTGGCTGCCGCTGGGCTTTGTGCCGGAATCAAAAGAGGTCTACGAACCCTGGATCAACGAAGGATTGGCCCGCGCAGGTAAAAGCAACGATCAATTCGAACGCCAGGTCGGCACGCGCGTAGAGGTAACTGACGATATACAGGCTGCCCTGGACCGCCAGAAGCCGGGCATCGCATTGTATGTTGGGGGTATGGGTCACAAAACCAAGAACTTTCACAATGAAATGATGATCCGTCGAGGTTATGCAGATGCAGCAGCCAGAATTCAGGAACTTTATCTGGCGAAGAAAAAGGCTGAAGCGATCGCCGCCGTACCCGATGAATTTGTCGATGAAGGCGCACTGATTGGTCCAAAAGACCGGATCAGGCGTCGCTTCAGGGACTGGGAAGATTCTGGCATCTCGGGGCTAACCATTTCCGGTAACGAAGAGGCCGTTCGTTTTATGGCAGAGTGCGCGCGGTTGAATTCACCGATGGACTCGTGATTCATTCCTTATTAAAGCCAACGAACGACGCAACTTCTGCTACGGGCCTGCGGTGCGAAACCACGGTATTGGCGGCAAAATCGTCATCAGGATAGCCCATTGCGACACAAATCATAATAACCTGGTCGTCCGGTATACCCGCGTGTTCCCGAACTACCGGGGATTGCATAATGCCCTGGCTGTTAACGACAGCGCCGAGCCCTTTTGACCAGGCAGCCTGCACCAGTCCGTTGACTACTGCGCCGCAGTCGAACTGTGCAATATCACCATCCTGTAGTTCCCTGTCAAAAGTCACGACAATGCAAAGTGGTGCATCAAACTGACGGAAGCCGCGTAATACCCAGTCCTGACGTCGTTCGGCATCGTGTCGCTCTATACCCATGGCCTGAAAGAGCTGTACCGCGATATCAATTTGTCGCTGCCGGTGGTCTCCCACATACGCGCCATGGGAACGGATCTCTCGTGATGGTTTAACACCGGCAACGTTAAGCTCTGTATTGCCTTTGCGAATCCGGTCCAGGGGTTCACCAGTGATGACGTAAAAGTGCCATGGCTGCGTGTTCATCGAAGACGGCGAGCGCGTCGCAAGCTCGATAACATCCTCGATGACTGTCTGTGGCACAGCATCTGGTCGGTACCCACGAATGCTGCGGCGGCCTCTTACTACTTCTTCAAATTCCACTGATCGAATCTCCTGATTTCTCTACTACTGATACATTGAATACTGAAACGGCACCCATGATGCCAATCTGCGCGAGGTTCGCAAGCGCTAATCAATGTTAAACACAGATGACGGAAGAAATCCTTAAATTTGGCGCAGAATTACTCACCTGTTTTAGTCACCAATCCTTTGATTGATAAAATCAGGATGCACAGGCAGGCGACCAGACTGATCAACGAAAGATATCCGGCGATGCGTTGGCGAATCGGTTGCTTCCATTGAAAGGGTTTATAGCTGGCGAATTGCTTTGCCTCCTCGATCTGATCTTCGGTGAAGTGATCCCCTGGCTGGCAGCTATTTTCTGCCGGGTAAAGATAACAGGCAGGGTTTTTGATATTAAGGTAGCCCCCTGTCACTTGAGTAATAGCGCCGGGTGTCAGTGGTCCTAATCGAAAAAATTCCAACTGGTAGCCAAACAGGGGTTCTGAGCAGATCAACTGACTGCCGCCATGGGCAAGGTCACCGTTTCGTTCCACCACGCCGCCAGCCCGGTCCTGCTGGTTTGTGTACATGGTAATTTCTCGGATCTTCGGAACTGATCCCCCGGCTTGTAACGCGGCATTTGCCGCCAATATATCGCTTGGATTGTAGGGTTGTGCAATCGGGTAGTCGTCAATGTCCAGAATGTTAAACACTAGAATTGCCAGGACGGCCAATCCGGTGATCGTTGTTTTTATTGAAGATCGGGCCTTCAATCCGTTAAGTGCAATAGCTGCTGTTACTGCGATAATGGGAATGTACAGAGCAAACCAGCGCAACTGGGTCGTGCTGTTTTTGATAAATGGGATTGTCTTCAGAAATGCATTCCAGGTTGGCCCGTACATATTTAGAACCAGTGGAATAGCCAGCGTGACCAAGAACAGAGCCGCAATACCTGTTGTGGCAGGATCAAGAGACGGCAAGGTTCGCGAACGGGCGTAATGAGATACCCAGGGAACCGTCGCAACCAGTATGATAAGCAGGGGAACAGGGCTAACACCGTATTGAAACTCATGAGTACCCAATAGCCACTGTACATTGACCAGACTTGCCATGGCTTCTGTCAGGCTCGAGTCGAAGAAGAGTAAGGTGAAAGCTGTTTGTGCAGTTTCCCGGAGACCTGGGAATCCAGGTAAGAGATAACCATCCCTGGGGAATTCAGCCATGTATGCAAGTGCAGGTACCAGTTTCACCGCGGCGATAGCGATGCCCGCCAGGGCCGCCATGATGAAAGCGCCGAAGAAGCGTTTAATGCTGTCTTCTCTTTGGCAGCGAAGTTTTAGCGAGTGAAGCTTGAGGCAGCGAAGCAGCCCGAGAGCAAACACGGCCGCCGCTGCGACAGGAACAATGACGGCGCCGCCGGATAAAACCATATAGGCGAACAAAAGCCCTCCACCGGCGGCTGCTAACCTCAGGCTCCGTGATAGACAGGTGTATGCAATCAACGGAACCAGCATAAAAGAATGGAAGGTGGCATGTCCGATAGCCATGCGCTCGATGAAAAAACTGTTGAAGAGAAATATGACACTTCCAAAAAAGGCTGCTGCACGACAACAGTCAAACCGGTTGCGTAGCAGCAGGTACATGCCGAAGTAACCCAAAGCGGCGAAGGTCATCACCGTCAGATGAATCGCGATAATCCCGTCGAAAAAATAGAAATACAGTTGTGGTAGCGAATACACCATCGACTGAGGATCTGCCAACAATGGTACTCCGCCGCAAATAGCGGGCGTAAAATGAGGGATTGAGAAGAAGCCGTTTGTCTCGAACCAGTAGGCTGTGGCAAGCCACTTTGGAAATACGTTCAACCCCCAGTCAGTTCCCAATTGCCCAGCTGAATTCGGGAATATCGGTAAGAACATCGAACTGTAAATAGCCAGGACCAGCAAGCCAGCGAGGCACCACAGGATCTTCGTCGTCAGTTCCTGATCCACAGGGGTTAACACTCGTTTCATCAATGAACTCATAGGTCGCTGTTAAATGACGTTAAAAACGGGTTCTGGCCAGTATGGCATATGCGGCATGCCATACCGAATCCAGGTCACTATCAAGTGGATCACGGCTGAAGTGGTGGAATATGCTGACTAACGGTTAAGCAGCAGGGGTCGATATCAGGTCACAACGAGAGCCGTCTGTTTGTTCTTTTACGTCGGGTAAATGTCGCGTAACATCCGCGTATGTTTCACAAACCGTTTCACAAACCTGAGCCGTCTGCGCCCGATAGCACAATTGTTCACACAAAATCGCTACTCGTTTTAATCAGCCTGTGGGTTGTTCTACCTTTTGTATTTCGACTGATAATCTTTTTTTCCGGAGCTGGCTCAGGAACAGCCCCGCTCAGCGTGCTTGTGTCCGGCTTTGTCCAGGATATCGGAGTCGGGGCACAAATGGTGCTGGTGTCGCTGCTTATTTGTCGGGTGTTAAATCTGACCCACCGGGGATTTTTTGGGATTAGCCTTGGCTTGCTTCTGGCCAGTAACATTTATTTTATCGTTGATTTCTTTCTTTACCTGAGACTTGGTATCCGTATGAGTTTCAGCCATCTGATGTTTCTTGCAGACCCGGCGCCGTTTTTAAGCTCTGCGCAATCATTGAATCCTGTTGCATGGCTTTTCGGCATTGTTGTGGTCGTCGTCGCAAGTGTCTGGCTGTTTGGCAGGTATCGCGACAGCGAATATGTTTACCAGCCACAAAGAATCACGATCATCGCGGTACCGCTTATAGGGCTGGCTGCTTTCTTTTATGCTATCCAGAACAAAAGCCTCTCTGAAACCTATGCCAATGCGCTGGTCAAAAGTCAGTATCGTCTCTGGCAGTCTTTGGAAACGAATCCAATCGGGGACATTGAACCTCCACAATATGTCATTCCCGTGACGCCACAGGAACAGTTTGAGGTTGTCGATAGCGACTACCCTCTACTGAAGAACACTACAGGGTTTGCGGGAGAGAGGGCCTTTGATATCAAAGTTGCTCCATCGGAAAATCCCCATCTGGTATTCCTGTTTCTGGAATCCTACCGGGCTAAAGATGTGGGCGTGCTGGGTGGTCTCCACCAGGCAAGCCCGGAGTTTGATCGTCTGGCTGGTGAAGGTGTGCTGTTTAAGAATTTCTACGCTACCGGTGTTCAAACGACGCGGGCGGTGATTTCCAGTTTGTTTGGCGTTTTGCCGAAATTTTCCGAACTGGCAGTGCAGTCTAATCAGTCTGGTCTTCCGTTGCTCGGGCTACCTGAGATGTTCAAGAAAAACGGCTACATAAATGGCTTTTTTCACAACGGTTCGCTGGATTTCGAGGGAAAATCCGAGTTCTTTGGTAGTCATTACTACGATGTCATCTACGGCGGTCTGGACATTCTTGCCGCGTATCCCGATATTGAAGAGTCGAGCAGCTGGGGACTGCACGATGAATACCTAATGCAATATGCCGTCGATTGGCTGGCGGAACAGGATAGTAAGGGTCCGGCATTTTTAACCATGTTTACCGTTTCCAATCATCATCCCTGGGATGTCCCAGGGTGGTACGAGCCGCCGGAGTTCAAGAATGTTGATCCGGCTCTTGAATATGCCAATTATCTCCGTTCATTCAATTACAGCGACCATACCCTTGGCCTCTTTGTTAAGTTGCTGCGGGAACGGGGTCTGGCAAAAAATACCATTGTCTTCATCATGGCCGACACCGCCACCCCGATGGGTGAACATTATGATAACCATATGTTGATCAGCTATCTGTACGAGGAGAACCTGCGTATTCCACTGCTGATTCTTGCAGACGACCGGGTTCAGGCGACGGTAATCGATGACCTTGGCAGTCAGGTTGACCTGCTGCCCACCGTTATGGACATATTCGGTCTATCGGGACTTAACCACGGGATCGGCACCTCGTTGTTGCGTAAAAAGGCTGACCGCAAAGTATATTTCAACAACCCGTTTCACCTCAGCTACTACGGTTTGCGCCAGGGCCATCTGAAGTTTTTGTATTCTCTGGCAGAAGGCAAGGGTCAGGTTTTCGACCTGATTGCTGACCCGACGGAATCCGAGAACATCGCTAATCGCGAGGGAGAATTCCAGAACCGGAGTTTTGAGGATATTGCCCGGATGGTGGGTATCCACAGTTACCTTTATGAACAGGAAAAATTCATCAGCGCCGAGGCACGTCAGCAATATATGACAAACTGATGTTTCACCTCTGAAATCCAGGGCAGTTGCAGCTCGGCACTCGAATAGTGATGCTCGTCGTCAATTCCACTTCAATCTATTGCCAATTCAAAGCGTAATGCTAGCCTTAATCAATCAGGTTATTTTTGGCGGCGCGTTACGGATGTATGTTTGCTCGTAACACCAGCCACTAGCGGTAAAGGAATCCTATGGTTGGTAAAATTGAGGTGGACGCTGTTTCACCTGACACGCAATGGACCGTTGCCGGTCAGTCTGTAAAAAAGCAAGGTCAGTACCTGGTGATTGTTCATACACTGAAGGACGGCAGACTAAAACAGGTCAATGAATACAAAATAGAAATCGCGAGAATTTCGATGGCGGTCTATGACTCAACCATCACGTTCAAGTCGTTTCCCTTTAACATTCCCCATAGCCACAAAATTACCGAGAAGAGTGGAGTGACCTATGAACGGGGTATTGAAGCATGGGAACAACATGTAGAACAAAAAGGTCTTCTGGAAGATTCAAAAGTACAAAGTAAATGCTGTTCGAACTGCAGGGTTTCGTTTTTTGATACCAGCTCACATCAGTTGTGTTATTCGTGCTGTGTTGCTGAACAGCGCGTGACTCGTAACCAGGCTCTGAAATTATGCCGACAGGCGGAAAAACTGGCACCCCTGACGGATTGGAAAAAAACCGCAGATTCGATCAAGCAACTGCAACTGGAATGGCAGCAGCTGAAGTCAATATCGAGGCAAGACAGTGAAAAGCTATGGTTGCGATTTCAAACAGCAACACAACTGTTTTTTGATGCCAGGGGTAAACATTTTGTGCAGCAGGACAAATTACGGCTGGCCAACAAGAAGAAAGCAGAGCGACTCATTAGTAAGGCAATAAAACTTGCCGGATCCAGCGATTGGAAAAAAACCGGGGAAGCGATTAAGAATCTGCGTCAGGATTGGAAAACGGTGAACCCTTTGCCGCAACATGACTCGGAAAAATTGTGGCGTGAGTTTCAAACTGTCACGCAGTCTTTTTTTGATCGGCGGTCGTCGTATTTTGACGGCTTGGACAACCAAAGAAACCAGAATCGCCAGAAAGCTGAGGCCCTGATTAAAGAGGCGCAGCGCTTGTCAGCTTCAGTGGATATGAAGCAAGCCGCGGAAGAAATAAAAATCCTTCAGCTGCAGTGGAAGGGTGTTAACCCTTTACCCAGAGAAGATGCGGAAAAACTCTGGCATCAGTTTCAGGTTACCTGTCAGGAAGTTTTTGATCGCAGGGCGTTGCAGAGGGGCAAAAAAAATCGCCGATAAGCTGTTTGTGCCCCGTTACGAGAAGGTTTACTCTGCCACTTCACCCCAAGCCGGAAATACTCTTTATGCCGACTCCGAGCCATATACATCGATCGCTGTTCTTCGCGGCGACGTTAACAATTGGCGCGTGTTCGCAGCCAGCAGATGATCCATCGAACGGCCGAACCATTGCTGAAACACCGGCGCAGGAAAGCGCACAGTCCATTCACGCCAGGGCATTCGTTCTGGATGCACATGCAGATATCGAGATTCCCGGTAAGGAATCCCGATATGCAGGCACCGATGGCTTGTCGAAAGTAGCACCGGGAAAGATGCGGGCAGGTGGCGTTGATGCGGTTGTCATGGCCATCGCGGTTGGGCCGGGGCCAAGAAATGCAGAAGGCTATGCGCAGGCTCGTGCCAGGGCGAATGAGGAGCTTGCCGCAGTTATTGCGATGACTGAGGATCCTGCCAACAATGTGATTTTGGCGCATTCTGCCGATGAGCTCGTTCAGGCTCATGCCGATGGCAAGGGTGCACTGATCCTCGGTTTTCAGAATGCCAGAATCCTGGGTACAGATGTGTCTGGATTAGACGAATTTTATGCTGCAGGGGTCAGAGTATTCGCCCTGACTCATATGGGCCACAACGATTTTGCGGATTCATCCCGGCCCATCTACATAGGCGAGATAAGTGCACACGAACCCGAGGAGGAACACGGCGGACTGTCAGGGTTAGGCAGGCAGGCCATCAAGCGGATTAATGAACTGGGGGGCATAGTTGATGTCTCGCAACTTTCCAAGGCTGCGACGCTGCAAGTACTGGACCTGTCGATTGCGCCGGTTATTGCGAGTCATTCCAACGTGCGGCAACTCTCCGACGTCAGCCGTAATTTATCGAACGAAGAGATCGACCGCATCGGACAGATAGATGGTGTTATTCATGTCGCGCCTTTCAGGGGATATCTTTTCGATTCGACTAACCTGGAACTGGACGCACAGATTCGTGTCGCCCGTCGTACTGCAGGTGTCAAAGAGGATTATTACTACCCGTTTGAACTGTACTGGGAGATTAAAGACGAGCAGGCACAACAGATTTTTCTTAATAACGTCAGCGAGTTATTGGGGCCAGGGAGTATCGATGACCTGCTTAACCACATTGACTATATTGTTGATCGTATTGGTATCGATCACGTGGGCATAGGCACGGATTTTAATCACGGCAGTGGCATTACCGGGTTTGACGATGCCAGCGAGGCGATGAATGTGACCGTGGCCCTGTTAGAGCGTGGATACAGTCAGCAGGATATTGAAAAAATCTGGGGTGGCAACTTCCTGAGAGTCTTCCGGGAAGTGCAATCCCGGGCGGCACCTTAAACAGGGGGGTTTTGGCAGCCTGTTAGGGTGCAGATTCAAAGTAAATCCAGGGTCGAAGCTTGCGGTCCTTATCCTGCCAGTCAGAGATGAGATTGTCCTGTTGCATCGTAATGCCGATATCGTCGAGTCCTTCAAGTAACGACTTCCTGCGCAGCGCATTAATATGAAATTGGAAAATGTCATCGTCAGGCATTACGATTTCCTGCTTTTGTAAATCAACACAGAGTTCTGCACCGGTTTCCGCAATGGACTTGAGCCTGTTTACTGTTTCGAGGTTTAGCTGGATCGGCAAAATCCCCTGCTGAAAACAATTGTTGAAGAAAATATCCCCAAAGCTTGAGCCAATGATGCAGCGAAAACCCAAACCCGCTATGACGGCTGGTGCTGATTCGCGGGAACTTCCACAACCAAAGTTTTCACCACAGATCATTATTCGGGCACCCCGGTACTTATCCTGATTGAGCGGGAAATCCGGATTGAGCTCTCCTGCGTCAGCGTCACCATCAAGGTAACGCAGGGGCTCAAAAGCAAAATAAGACAGGGGTTTTTCTGAACGGCTGGTCATGCGATTCATTGGCGTGATCACATCCGTGTCTATATTGGCATTCATGATCGGAACGGCTGTACTCAGGATTGTTTCGAGTTTCTGCATCAGGTAATCTCCCTGATATCCGATATCACGCCTGTAATAGCGGCGAATGCGGCCATTGCGGGGCTGGCAAGATGGGTCCGGGCATCCGGTCCCTGGCGGCCGACAAAGTTTCGGTTTGAGGTTGAAACGCACCGTTCAAACGGTGCAACGTATTCGCTGTTCGTTGCCACACACTGGGAACACCCGGGTTCACGCCATTCGAATCCGGCTGTCTTGAATATCTTATGCAACCCCAATGATTCAGCCTCACGTTTAACACGTTGTGAACCAGGTACCACCCAGGCTGTCACGGTTTCAGCAACTTGGCCGCGCCGGGCGATGTCAGCTGCTGCCTGCAGGTCTGACAACCGGCTATTGGTGCAGGAACCGATGAATACGCGCTGGATGGGCGTGCCCTTGATGGGCTGGTTCGGCGAGAGTCCAATGTAGTCAAGTGCCGCTCGCCAGGCTGCTGCGGTGGTACTGTCTGGTGCGTCGTTGGGGTCGGGCACGGCATCGTTAATGCCGATGGTGTGTTCAGGACTGGTACCCCAGGTAATTTGCGGCGCTATCTCCGGGGTTTCAATCTGTATTTCCCTGTCGAACCGGGCAGCAGGACCCGAGGGTAAAGACTGCCAATATTTAAGCGCCAGATCCCAATGTTTACCAACAGGCCCAAACTCACGGTCCTTAACGTACTCGTAAGTAGTATCATCGGGAGAGATTTGACCTATTTTCGACCCCAGTTCTATAGACAGGTTACACAGGGTCATGCGTTCTTCCATAGAAAGACTTTGCACCGCATCACCTGCGAATTCGACGCCACAACCGATGCCCAGGGTGGCACCGTGCTTGCCAATCACGTAAAGAATCATGTCTTTGGCTGTGACGCCCAGGGGCGCCTTGCCTGTAAAAGTAATGCGAAGCTTTCCAGGTTTTTTCTCTATCACACACTGGGTTGCCAGTACATGGTTAACCTCGGAGGTCCCAATACCCCACGCCAGTGCGCCGAATGCCCCGTGGGTGCAAGTATGGCTATCTCCGCAAACCAGGGTCACGCCAGGCACGGTCAGGCCGAGTTCTGGCCCAACCACATGGACAATTCCCTGTTCTTTATCATGGATGTCGAAATAGGTGATTCCTTCAACTTCGCATCGGGAACGCAGTGTCGGAATAAGCCGACGACCCAGTTCCGTGGAATTTTCGTCACGATTGGGTGCGGTGGATACGCAGTGGTCTGGAACCGCAAACGTAAGGTTGGGGTTCCTGACTTTCAAGTCGCGTTTCTCGATTGCACGCAGACTCATTGGTCCACCCAGATCATGCAACAGATGACGATCTACATGCAGGAGCTGGTAACCGCCACCCAAGTCTGATACCACATGCGGGTCCCAGATTTTGTCCAGCAGGGTTTGATTACGGGTGTTCATGGTTTTAAAACGTTACTCCACCGCGTACTGATCGGCAACAGCGAGTGCCTCGGTCACGCCGAGTAAGTTTGTCATCTCGATAAATTCAGAACCGTCAATGGGGGTCGCTGTGCCTTGCTTCACGGCCCTAAAGACGCGTTGCATCTCCACAAATATTGTCAACATGGTGGTGGGTTCAATAATCAACCTGATGTTCGCATCTTTCGGCACGTCCAGTATGCCATTGTACAGTTTGGGTATATCAGAGGTTTTTTGAATATAGTCGTTAAGGTTCTGTCGAGTGCGAATGCCATCGACAAATACCAGGTCAGCGCCTGCCTCGTGGAAACTGTTGACTCTTTCCACGACCGAATCCCAGCCCTCGGGAGCAAGCGCATCGGTACGGGCAATGATGAGCATGTCGCTACTGGCGTCAACAGCTGCTTTGACTTTACTCAACATCTCTGACAATGGGATAACTTCTTTGCCCGTAAGGAACCCACACCGTTTTGGCCACACCTGATCTTCTATATGTAGTGCCGATGCACCGGCTCTCTCGTAGGCCCTGACCGTACGTTGAACATTGAGTGCATTACCGTAACCGGTGTCAGCGTCACATATCACTGGCACATCTACGGAATCCGCCAGGACTTGTACGGAGTTGATCATTTCCGTGACTGATAGCAATCCGACATCGGGTAAACCGCGTGAGGCGGCAGTACCAAAACCTGTCATGTAAACCGCTTCAAACCCGGCTTGTTCCGCGATACGTGCTTGCAGCCCGTCACACACATAAGGGGCGACCACAGGGGTTGATTTTGCCAACAGGGATTCCAGAATGTTCATTAACCATATCCTCCTATGATTTGATAAACAACACTATAACTCACAATGTAAGCTTCATTTCATGGTGTCGACGCCAACTGTCACGTCAAACTTACATCACGATTTATAACAGGTATTATGGCGTTGAATCGATGTCATCAAATCAAGGAGACAACCATCAGTGATACAGCATTGATTGTATACGATCATCCTCTGTCACCCTACGGGCAGAAGGTCAAGATTGCATTGCTTGAGAAGGGTGTGCCGTTTGATGCCCCATTGCCTGAAGGTATAGGCAGTGGTGCAATCGTTGATGAGTTCATTCGCGCTAGCCCACGAGGCGAAGTGCCTGCGCTGGTGGAAGGTGATAATGTTCGAGTGTTTGACTCCACGGTGATTCTGGAATATATCGAAGATCGCTGGCCGGAACCGGCACTGTTGCCTACTCAAGCCCAGGATCGTGCCAGGGTCAGGATGCTGGAAGATACGATGGATACGCACTTCGAAGCGATTACCTGGGGTTTGTCAGAAGTTCGCTACTTCGGTCGTGCTGAAGGAGATCTTGCGGACAGGATTGAAAATAATGCATCGAATCAAATCCAGGGATGGTACCGTTGGCTAACTGATCAACTAGGTGACAGGTTGTGGTTCAACGGTAGTGAATTTGGCTGGGGAGATCTCGCTGTTGTACCCTTTGTCAACGGCGCGGTTGGTTTCGGGTTCGGGCCACAAGGCAGGTTGGCAGACTGGCTCGCCCGATCCAACCAGCGAGATAGCGTCCGGCACTGCCGTGAAGCTGCCGAGGCGGTTGCCTTCGATGGTTCTAACACCAATCTGGACGATCTCAAAGCTGCGGTTGCGGCCGGACTATTCAAACGGGAATACCGGGATCACCGCTTGGAATGGATGATCAAAAGCGGCGGTCTTTCCGTTGTTGAAAGCGGGCTTACCAATGATAACATCCGGTTCACTGACGTTTTCCGCTAACCTGCGGAGCAGTTTTAACTTGCGGGACAGTTTACTTAATTGATCAAAAAATGATCAGCAGGTCTCACTGCTGGCATCGTTGAGAGGAAACACATGGAAACACTGGGTCACGGTTTTTACTATCAGGACTGGCACGAAGGGTACGAGTTTCAGACGCTCGGTCGAACCATTTCTGAAACAGATATCCTGAACTTTGTTGGTGTCTCCGGCCTGACAGAGGAGCTCTTTACTTCTCTGGATTATCTTGAAAACCATACGGATTTCACCGGAAGGCTGGTTCCGGGTGCCCTGGTATTTTCCATGGCTGAAGGGCTTGTTGTTCCGGCGACCATCTCCCGAACAGGTATCGCCTTTCTGAACTGTGAGATTAACATCAAGGCAGCGACGTTTGCGGGCGATACAATTCATGTGGAGTGCAAAGTGGTGCAGATCAAGCCAGCCTCGAAAGGTAATAGAGCGTTAGTTCGCACTGAAAACAGTGTGGTTAATCAGAAAGGCGACATAACGCTCACTTACAATCCCCTAAGGATGATGAAAGGCAGGCCAGAGTCTTAGTGGAATGTCATCAATGCAGACACTCCACTAACAGGTTTCTACACTCGCTTGACTGTTACTCAGGCAGGGTTTCCCCGGACCCGCCGAAATCCGTGGGCATGTCATTGTACTTTGGCAAGCCATCTTTGACCGACACGGTCTTTTCATTATAGAACACATGTAAGGTCGGTTCGTGAGTGAAATCCGGGACGACATTCGGGTAAACATCAACGAGATTCATCCCGGGATGGTCGGTCATAATATGGCCACCGCAAGTGTTGCAGAATTTTCGAGCACTGTTCTCGGTCTTATTGAATGTGCCGATATTGTCTTCACCCTTGGTCACTTTGACGCTCTCTGGTGGCCAGAGGCTGAATGCGTTAAGCGGTGCCGCTGCCCATTCTGAACAGTCGTTGCAATGGCAATAACCCATGGCCGCCGGTGCACCGTTAAGTTCAATTTCAACTGCGCCGCAAAAACAGCTGCCGCTATAAGTGTCACTCATGATGAATTCTCCGTTTAAGTAAACTGTCACGGGATTTACGCATTTAAGTAAACTGTCCCGGGTTTTGCTGCGCGTTCTTTCAGTTTCTGATACCAATTTCAACTTCTGATAGTATACATTTTTTTACCATAACCATATTATCCAGAACGGGATACCCACATGACCCATCTCAACTTCGGTGCCTTCCTCGCGCCCCATCATCCGATTGGCGAACACCCCATGCTGCAATTCCAGCGTGACCTGGATTTCGTTGAACATCTGGACAAGCTGGGTTTCAACGAATTCTGGTGCGGTGAGCACCATTCGACGGGTTGGGAAATGATAGCATCGCCCGAAATGTTTCTTGCAGCGGCAGGGCAACGCAGCCATCGAATCAATCTTGGAACCGGTGTCGTTTCGCTTCCGTATCACCATCCGTTCAATGTTGCCCAGAGAATGGTGCAGCTTGACCATATGACCGGGGGTCGCGCGATATTTGGGTCAGGACCAGGTGCTTTGCCATCGGATGCTTACACCCTGGGGATCGATCCAATGACACAACGTGATCGGCAAGATGAAGCCATTGGTGTCATACGCAGGCTCATGAGCGGTGAGGACAGATTCGACTACGAGTGTGAATGGTTCACGATGAGAGATGCAAAACTGCAATTGTTGCCACTCCAGGAAGATCTGCCTTTTGCGGTTGCGTCGATGATCAGCCCTTCTGGTATGACCCTGGCTGGAAAACATCGAACGGGTGTTCTTTCAATTGGTTCCATGTCAACAGCCGGTCTTCAGGCATTGCCAACTCAATGGAGCTTTGCGGAAGATTCAGCGGCAAAACACGGTAACACTGTTAGTCGAAAAGACTGGCGAATCGTCATGTCCTGGCACCTGGCCGAAACCAGGGCAAAAGCAAAAGAGCAGGCAAAAGATGGGTTGCACCGGTGGCATAACGAATACACCGTTGGCACGCTGATGCGTCCGGGTGCAACAGCGTTCGAAACACCGGATTCTGCGGTTGAAGAAATGGCCTACGCCGAGCAAGCTGCCGCGGTTATCGGTACACCGGATGACCTGATCGAATCCATTACAAAAATGATTGACCTGACTGGTGGGTTCGGCACAGTGATCGGTTTTGTTCACGACTGGGCGAATCCAAAGGATACCTTCAACAGCTGGGATCTCGTGGCACGATATGTAGTACCTGAAATTAATGGTTACCTGAAAAGCTACCGTGAATCGCAAAAATATGTCATCGAACATCGTGAAGTATTTGATCGCGCGGGTGAAGCAGTGGTTTCCAAGATTATGGAAAACGAAAAAGCCGCAGCGGCAATGGCCGAGGAGGTCACGGCGCAATCAGCGATGCAGTCTCACAATGCCCCTGACTTACAGAAGGCGGCAAATAAGGAATCTGCGAAATAAAGCCTTAACAGAAATTGGAGACACCTTCGACCAAAAGGGTGCTCCAGGGAATACCTACCATTTTTCTTCATCTTGAAAGGTCTTTTTCCTGCCACCCCAGCTGATCAAATATCGCTTTAATTCCCTGGTTCAGAGTCATTACACTGAGGTCTTCCCCACTGTCCAGTGTGATTCGTGCAGCAACTGCTTTCGGAAAAGGCTCATAGGCCCAGGCTGAAACTGGCTGAAAACCTGGTCCGGTATCCTTATGAAGTTTCATTACCGAATCACGGGCGGCATCGACATCTCCGGCTGCATACAGCGACAGGATCTTAGTAAATGAAGCTTCGTAACTTGAACGAGATAACAACAAGGCTTTTTCTGACAGCTCTACCGATTTCTCGAATTCTCCCATCGCCTGGTGGATTGTAGCTTCATACTGTAAGAATTGGGCCATGCCCAGATCACGAGGACTTAGCCGTTTGCCCAGATTAATCTCTACCAACGCATGTTCATTCTCACCAGCAACCTGCAGTATTTTTGCCATCATCACGTGTACATAGGCGTTAGAAGGATTTTCTCTGATGCCTTCTTCCTGTAACCGGCGTGCCGTATCGATTTTTCCAATCATTAACAGAAGTGCGGACTGGCAGGAGCAGACGGATGGCTCAAACGGGCTAAGCTGCTGGGCTGTTTCGCCATACGCCAAGGCAGTTTTGATGGCAGCGCTCGCCACTTCGTCAGTCACAAACTGTCTGAATTGGAAAGCGTAGGTGGCATAGATATGATTAAGTAATCGATAACCAGCAGCGAAATTTGGATCCAGAGCAAGCGCTTTTTCCACCAATTTTTTTGCTTCCTGAAGCTGCTCTTCCGTCACCGGTTCACCATTCAGATTGGTGTATGCAAAAGGTGCAAACACATTCGGTACGGCTTGCAAGTAGTAATCCCACGCTTCCATGTCCTGTGTACGAACATGCCGTGCGCGATCTGCTTCTGTAATCACCAGCTTGGGTTCAATCGCCAGAAGGACTTGCTGAATCAGCTCATCCTGAACCATTAGCGTGTCAGCAAAATCAAAGTCAAATTTCTCTGCCCACAACTGCTGCCCTTGATGGCTGATGAGTTGCACGTTTATACGCACACGCTCTGCTCCTTTTCTCACGCTCCCTTTGATGAGGTAGCCTACACCGAGTGTTTCAGCGATCTGCCTCACACCAGAGGTTGAGTTTTTATACTCATAAGTGGATGTCGTGGCGATAATGGGGAAACTCTGGAATGACTGAAGACCAATATAAAGGTCTTCCGTTATTCCATCCGCAAAATAGTCCTGCTTTGGGTCATCAGACATGTTGATGAAGGGGAGAACGGCAATTGCCGCACGATCCGAAAAACCTGGCACCGGTTGGGATACAACAACGATTGATATTTGAGCTGGATTCTGATCCACGCCTTTGCCGGGCAGTGATAGCTCCGAAGTTCCAGGTTCCCTGCCTGACCATAAAAAGAACAGACCAATCACTAACACTAGAAGCGCCAGCAGAGCGATGCCGCGTCCTGCCTTGGCAACTGACTGACGTTTTGCATCGGCAGAAGTTAATTCCAATGTAACATCCGGAGCAGTCGTGATGTAGGAACCGATACCGGACACCAGCTTTGCACGGTATTCTTTTTCACCAAGTTCATACTTCAAAATGGCCTGATGTGAGCTCAGGCGAAGCTTCAATCCCGGCGTGAGCTCTGCGTTTTGAAGATGTACTGATACAGTTGGTTTGTCGCCATCGAGTGCGAAATTAATTTCGTCGAGGCAGTTTGCTGAATCTATGGAATGCGGTGTACACAGAAACAAAAGAAGACTGGCGTCTTCGAGTGATTTGGCCAATTCTTCCGACCAGCGTCGTCCTGGACTTATACCTTCGTCCTACCAGATGTTGAATCCGTGTTCCTGTAGCCACCTGATTTCTGGAAAAACAATAGTGTCATCTTCGTGCGCATAGCTCACGAAGATATAGGGTTCGTCACCGTTATACGCAGGATAAGGTCGTTCCATGGTTTATTCTTATTGACGATTTTTGAGAAGATTGAACCCACAGTCTTGCCAAATCAAGCAAGAACTAAAGTTGCAGAACACAACCCCCCGTGCCACCTAACCACCCATCCTGTCCAACCATAATTGATTCAACTGCCAGATTGGCTTCTCAAGGATGCTCAGGCGGCCCTGCTGTGTAGTACTGCCATGCATTCCTTTCCATACACCCTCGTTTGCTTCGATATCTTCGTGGTGGATCATGCTCACCGCGGCTTCCAAACCAGCCCGGCTTTCATCATCCAATGCCTGCACAACCTCTGGATATCCCAGGGCATGTATTTTCAAATTCATTTGGTCGTTCGAATAAGGCTCAAGCTGATACCAGAACGCCCCACTCGCCGACGCGGCAAACAGCAGTGTCGGAAACACACAGGCTGCAAACAACTCATCTTTCTGGATGTCATCGAGTTTTGGAAAGACGTTGGTTCCATTTTCGTCGTGAAGTCCCGGCATCCTCAACATCACCCAGGGTTTGCCTTCATTGTCTTCAGCAAACGAGTCTTTCGCCGGGTATACAGGCTGGAATGTGTTTCTGTGAATCCCAATATGGTGGTATGCCTCGACAAAGTTCTCGGTGAGAATTTTCCAGTTGTAAGGGCTTGGGAAATCAAGGGTATGGAAAACTTCAAGTTTATCGAGATCATAGTTCTGAATCAGCCTTGAGAATTTTGCCAGCTGGGGCGCAAGCGGTCTTGCGTCTTCGTTCTGATTAACAAAAATGAAACCTTGCCAGACTTCCAGCTGAAATTGAGGAAGTTGGCACTTTTTCGGGTCGAAGTCCTCGACACCATCCATCAAGGGCGCACTTCTCAAACTGCCATCAAGCTCATATGTCCAACTATGGTAGGGACAGGTAAAGCGATTAGTGTTGCCTGAATCCTCAACCAGGGGCATAGCCCGGTGTAGACAAATTCTGGATAGGGCCTGGAGTTCACCAGACCTGTCCCGGACAATAACAAGGGGCTGACCGGGTAAATCGAAACACACAAAGTCGCCTGGTTCGGCGACCTGTTCCTGTCGAGCAACGCAGATCCAGTCCTTTTTGAATACAGCGTCTGTTTCTGCCTTAAATATATCGGCAGAGGTATAGGCTTCAGGGGGTAAGGTCCAGGCTTTTTCCAGCGGTTGGCGCACCCGTAGGGTAGCTTTAGTATCGATAACCGGTATCTTTTCTAACGACATTTCAATGTTCTCGTGTGCTGGGCAAATGTTGAAGAACGTTGGTGCTAATGGGTCAAACCATGCGAAACCCGGTCTGATCTTAGGATTGTTGACGGGGGGACTGTTCAGTCAGTTCCCGAAGCCGCTCATCCGTTGCTCGATCTTCCAGAATCTCGATAATTTCGTTATCAGGACCCTTGATATAGGTAGTCTTGTGTAAACCAAGGTCCTGGGGAGTCGTGTTGATATGATAACCCGCTTCCTTAACCCGGTTACAAAGGTCATCAACATCTTCGACCTCGAGACCGAAATGAGTCACGCCACGATCCGCGGGCTTGTAGTCGGCAGGTAATGATCGCCCTTTTGGATAGTCCCATTGCCAGAGTTCAATCATGCTTTCCGCAACACGTAGCCAAACCACACGGCCACGAGCATCATCCATTCCAACCACCTTGCTTAAGCGTGGATTGGCTTTCACATTCGAATCGAATATCACATCAAGCCCGAGTAAATCCCGATAGAATGTCAGCGAAAGGCCCATATCGCTGACGCTGATCCCGGTATGATTAATCTTTTTGACTCTCATCTCTTCTTCCTACCATGCTATCCAGCTTTTGTACTGTTGAGTCTATCAAACCCAAGGGATACGAGTGTGAAAAATATATCCCATTCCGTTTTAACTTTGTCTTGTGAACCAATTCTCATACTCGATACAGCGGCGGGGTATAATTTTGGGCTATTTAAATAATCTGTTGCGGACTAACTACCATCTGGAGAACGAAAACGTGGCCGTTACGCTAGAGAAAAAGATAAAGGGACCGGCTATACTTATTAGCGATGATGCAGGCTAACACGGTCTGTGGTGGGGTGAATTAACGCTGGTGACCAGGGAGAATCCGCGTGTTGAAAGTCGTGCATAGACCAACGGTGTTTATCGTCGATGATGACTTGTCAATTCGTAAGATAGTGTCGCTGATGCTAGGCGAATATTGCATTGTTGAACAGATTGAAAACGGTGCGGAAGCGTTACAGAAAGCATCCGTTGTGATCCCAGATCTGATTCTACTCGACGTGAATATGCCGGGTATGGATGGATATGAAGTTTGCAAGCTTCTAAAAGCAGACCCGGCCACTGAACATATCGCCGTTATCTTCATCACCGCACTTGATACCAACGAAAGTGAGGAACAGGGACTTGAAATCGGTGCTGTTGATTTTATTCGTAAACCTATTTCAGAACGCATTGTGCAAGCTCGGGTGTTGAACGTCTTAAATCAACAAGCCACAGCCCAAAAATTGGAGCACCTGGCCAGGACTGACTCGTTAACAGGTGCATTTAATCACGGCCATTTAATGGAAACGGGGCGTAAGGAAGTCCACAGAAGTAAACGCTACATTCGTACCGTCTCTGTCTTGATGATCGATATTGATCATTTTAAATCCGTAAACGATACCCACGGACATGGTATTGGTGATGATGCTTTGATAAAAACTGTAGAGGTCATGGATGGCGAGCTACGAGCCGAAGATACGCTGGGTCGTCTTGGTGGTGAAGAGTTTGCCGTTATATTGCCTGAAACAGGCAAAGCAGGTGCATCCAATGTTGCCGAAAGGCTCCGTATCGCCGTTAGTGATATTGTGATTAAAGCCCCAACGGGGTCGCTGAGTTTCACGATTAGCATTGGAGTGGCGGAAAGTGACAAACAAGACGACTTTCAAAGAATTCTTAAACGTGCAGACGATGCTTTGTATCGAGCCAAGCGTCAGGGACGTAATCAGGTGGTCTGAGAAGTGTGGCGGCGCAGAAACTGACGGATTTCGTCGATAAGGTCATCCGGGTTGTCTCTACTTGCTCCACAGATGCTGGCGTTTACTCCGTTCTCATTAAGTCGGGCTGCGAGTCCGGGAGGATGCAATTCATCATTACCTGGTGCCATCAATATGGGCACAGAGGTTCCGTTGGCTGCCAGTTCATTGACTGAAAAATAGCGTTTACCCCAGGGGAAAGCACCGTCCCTGAAATCCACAATCAATGTGATGTAGCCTTCTCTACCCAGGGAACGCAGCGCTGCCGAAAAGCCTGGTTCACGGCACAGACGCTGGCACCAGGGCCCTGCCGCGGGGTTGTCGGCAAAAGCAGGATTGTTTGCTGCCGCCCTAATAACCCCATCCAACCCTTCAGCCCGCGCCATCCGAATGGTGAATTGCTATCATCGAGTCCCATGGGTTCGACTAAAACGGTTGCACGTGTTCTGGCTGGCGCATCGCAGGCAAATTTGAGTGCACTGGCACAATAAAAATCTGCTCCGATGACTGCAGCGTCAGGGAACTCCAGTGCGTCAAGGACGGCAAGTTGATCAGCGAAAACCGACTCATGGGAGAAAGGTTCCAATGGCGCTCTCCCCGCACCGGCATAGCGCTGATCCATGCTAATTACAGTAAAATCATCAGCTAGAATCCGGGGATCTATGAAATATCCACCCCATTCAGTGGCAGCGCTGCTGATACCGCTGGGAGCTAGCAATAGAACGGGCGCGCCGGAGCCCGACACTTCATAGGTGACAACACTGCCATCAGGCCTTATTACTTCCTGCATCCGGGATTCCATCAAAATCTCAAAGACCGACCTACCATAACATCACCCACCCGATCATAGGCGAGTATTTACACAGATTGGTCTTGTCTCGCGGCACAAGGAGGCTGGTCGAGCTACGGTTTTTATTCTCGATTAGCCTCCTAACATGTTACATTGCCCTGGGGACATCATTTGGAGCAGTGACTTGTACAATGATAATGAACATTTGACGCTTGAAAACCTCAACATTACCGACACTGATCTTTACGTCAAACACGGTTATCCCTGGGCCGCCTGGGATCTGCTGCGTCGTGAGAAGCCGGTTTACTGGTATCAGCGGCCACGGTATGAACCTTTCTGGGCCATCACGAAACATGAGGATGTAGGGTTTATTTCCCGCAATCCGGGTATTTTTTCCAATACCCAGCTGCTGCGATTGGCAGATACTACATCCCTGAAAATCGGACAACGAGCCAGAATTCGCAACGCACAACGCTACGGGGGTTCACAGGAGGACCCACCGGATTTTATATTCATGGATCCGCCGGAACATCGACAGTATCGCAGTGCTGTTTCACGACATTTTACGCCTCGAACGATGCGTGCACTTGAAAGTCATTTCGCCCAGATGGCGGATAATTATGTAAGTCGGTTTGCCGAGGTTGTCGTCGATGAATTCGCCAGCAAAGGTACCGGGGGACTGGTCGATGTTGTGCACGAACTCGCGGCGAAACTTCCTGTGGCTGCTATTTGCGAGATGGCGGGGATTCCGTCGGAAGATTGGGATCAGATTTTCTCCTGGACCGAGGCATTAGTGGGTGCAGCAGATCCCGAATTCAGGTTGCCCGGCGAATCCCAGGAACAGACCCTGCGTCGCAGCAGTGGCGAATGGCGTCGTTACAATGAAAGACTTGTGCAGAAGCGACTGCAGGAGGGTCTTGGCAAGGATCTTCTCAGTGCGCTTATGGAAGCTGATATTGATGGCAATCGTCTCAGTCCAAAAGAGATTTCGTCTTTTTTTACCCTGCTGGTGGCCGCTGGAAATGAGACCACAAGAAACTCAACCACAGGGGGTATAAAAGCCCTGCTGGATCATCCGGAACAGTTGGAGCATCTGGTTGGTCAGCCTGAACTTATCCCTTCCGCGGTCGAGGAGATACTTCGATGGACCTCTGTGGTCATCCAGTTTCAGCGAACCGTCATGGAGGACGTGGAAATCAGGGGGCAGGTTATTCGCAAAGGTGAATCAGTTGTCATGTGGTACCCCTCGGCAAACAGGGATGAAGATGTATTCAGTGACCCTTACAAATTCGATGTTGAACGCAATCCAAATGATCACTTCGCATTTGGCGGTTTCGGGGAACACTTCTGTCTTGGTGCGCACCTGGCGCGCTGGGAGTTGCGATCCATGTTAGTGAACCTGAGTTTGTCCAGGGCAGCCTGCATGTTGGTGGCATTAAGCGCATGATGGTCAGGGCAAAAGCGGCCTAAAGGAGATACGATGAAAGTTACTATCGATCACAGTCTTTGTGAAGGCCACGCTCGCTGTATGGACGAGGTGCCGGAGGTTTTTGAGGTTCGGGATGATGACCGGTCTTATACCCTTGTCGATGTTGTTCCCGCCGAGTTTGAGGAGAAAGTGAAGCGCGCTGTTAGCGTCTGTCCACGCGCTGCAATTTCCCTGGACTAACCTGAGAGCTGTTCACCGGTAACATCAAATCAAGCAGAATTTTCAGCGCTGGCGAACCGGTACAGATCCAGGTCCTGGCGTATTTTGTTACTAAGTTCACTTTCCTTTTTGTCTACCGGAATGCCCATAGCATCTGCGATGCGCACCATGCGTTGAAAATTGGCGGCAACACCTGCAGCGTCGACCAGCACTTCGGGTCCTGCAACGAATAACAGTTGCTTCCTTGCCGCTGCGAGATCGATTTCGTTTCTTGATGACAGGGTCTCAGCAAACTTCATGAGTTCCTCGCCATATTCGAGATTTGAAACACCCTCTTTTCTTTCACCGTTAATCATATTGATATCAATGGTGGTCTCTGTAACTTTGGCGCTCACACGGAGCATGGATGCATGTGCACTGGTTCAGTAAAAACACTCGTTGTATGACGATACGCGACCCGCGATCAGTTCCATCTGCATTCGATTGATACTGCGATCATCCTGGCCGATCATGTTTGCCATGCCTTCCATCGACAGATATTGCGCGGCAGCGAGCCGGGTCCAGTCACGAAGCGCATCGGGTACCAGGGTCAGGGCGCGCAGAACATTCGCCGTTCGACCATCCCATAGATCAGACTCGGCACCCGTGGCACCATCCGGGGGTATCATTGAAACGAACCCGGTTCCCCGTATGGCCTGGGAAGGGCGATAGTGGGTCGGTTCTCCTTCTGAAGGTGAAGGCAGTGGCTCAAGTTCGAGCCCCAGCCCACGGTTGAATTCATCAATACTAAACACTGCAACAACTATCCCCGCCAGTTCCACATATTGCTCCTCTGTGAATCCAGCATCAGAGTTCGCCTCGACGTAAGCCTGGGTGATTCGGTTCTGGTCTGTGACGATCCGATGCACAGCGTCAATGGCAAGCGAGGACAGCTCGGCTTTGTCGGGACTGTTTTCACTATGATGATGCTCACCGCTAAAACTGTAAGGTGACAAGGCTTGTTTCCTTTCCTGGCAGAAGCCGCAGGACGTTGCGTTCCTCACTTCACGGGCAATCGCTGTTCTTTCTTTACCGGTCCACCAGGAACCAGGGGATGCAAGCGTAGTCCAATACTCGCGATGCGCCATTTTTATGTCTTCTCGAACAAGATAGGGTGAGTCAAGGTAGTTGAAATGGTTCATCGCGCCGCTCGGTGAGGATGGAGGAGTGACTATAAAGTGAAACCTGACCAGATTGCCAATTTATCCGAATCATCCAGGCTTTGAAAGGAGTCAGCTCGTCACTCTCGTCAGCCTGGATCGTTTCGAGCTGTGCAGACATCAACGGCTCATCATCGAACAATGTAATAACCTATAGATTAGTGGCAAAGCTTTGTAGTTCCAAAGTTCTCCGGTCTCAAATTCAATCTTCACATCAGCCCTAACCCAGAAACATAGTATTCGGTATAACTAGAGGTGCCAGAGGTTAAAAATCGGTCACGGATGAATGGTGTAATCTTGACCGGTAACTATGCCTGAAGAACCAAGTACACTGTGCGTATGGATATTTTTAATAAACTGGCGAACAAGCCGCTTTGCATTCACGCCTCTATGCGGTCCTTTGGTGATCTAAAAACGAAAGCGGAGTCGATCGCTGATCAGTTACTCGACGCAGGATGTACACTCGTCGTGCCAACGTTCACCTACAGGCTTGAACAGCCGCCCCCTGCCCACGATCGGCCACAGCAGAATGGCTGGAACTATCTGGATAAGAACGATGATGTGCATAAACGGTCCGAACACGATCTTGTTTTTAGGGCCTCAGAAAACGAACTTAGCCTCCGGGAAATGGGAGCCTTTCCTGCTGCGGTACTGGAACGACAAGGCAGAAAAAGAGGCAATCACCCATTAAACTCCTTTGCCGCGATTGGTCCCTGCGCGGACGACATCATCAGCACCCAAACCCCGGAAGACGTCTACGGGCCTCTCGAGAAAATCATTGAACTGGGGGGAGGCGTACTACTGATGGGTGTTGGGTATACCAGTATGACACTGTTACATCTTGCAGAGCGTAATGCGGGACGAATTCTGTTTCGCCGCTGGGCCAAAAACTCAGCGGGGAAGGTTATCGCTTGTGCCACTGGGGGTTGCTCGAATGGATTCGATCGATTCGAGCAGGTTTTATCTCCAACCGAAATGTATGCAGGCGAAAGTCGCTGGCGTCTTCTGGATGCCAGCGAGACACTTACTCAGGCAACTGACGCACTCAAACGCTCGCCTGCTTTTGCACGCTGTGCTGACAAGACATGTCTGCGTTGTCATGATGGTGTCCTGGGTGGCCCGTTGCTGTAGCCGGAAGTTAGGATAACCGGCATAACGGGTTTCACTTTAAGCTCAAAACAAAGAAAAATGACGACTGCATGTAACTAGAATATGTTCGATTGTAATATTTCGTAAGCTCGCTCTCGGGATGAGATTAACATTTCTTGGTAGTGACAACGCCTGACCAGAGTAGCGGGAAAACTTAATCAGACTGGTAAATTTAACGCTTTGATCGGTTTCGAGTGGACATCGAGGACGGAATCAACTTACACAGTAAAGTAATCATTCGTGACAAACAGAAAGCTCATCAAATCACTCCGATGTCCAACGACGACTCGTCAGATCCGGAAGATTCGTGGAAGTGTATGGCAGGCTATGAGGAGAGAATCGGTGACCGGGCATTGGCCATAGCGATATCAATCGGGTCTCGTTTCACGCTTCAGCATGGGGGTCATCATCAGCATAATGCGCGGAGTTATCCATCGTCTTGACGTATTGAGCCCCGCCATCGCTCCTGATTCATTTGTCTCGTTCTGCCCGATACTTGTTTCGAAATGTTTGCGGATCTAAACTCAGATCGAGGAAAACTCTCAGGCAGATGCGGTATGTTCTTTTCTGCCTCAGATGTCGGCGTCGAGAGCTTACAAATCTTTACACAAAAACATTTTCCGGTTACGGAGTCAGGTTACAGTTTCAAACACCTTGATTTAGACGGAATTTTGACAGTGAAAGAGTTTGACTATGTAGATTTTACTTACCCATGTTCTGTGTGCAATGAAGAGGTTTCAGAGTTTCAGAGTCAAGATGGGCTGTGCCAGTTGAAGAGATTGGTGCCGGAAGAGGTGCTCTATTTCCAGGGAACCTGCGGCAAATGCAATCACCAACTGGACTTCATCAGGAGCAGTTATTATCAGAATTTCAGTTTGTACACCAGAGGTGGCGAACTGGTTAAAGAGCGAATTGTTACGGAGCCGCTCGTCGATCGTCTCCAGAGGGTAGGAGTGAGCAAAAGAATTGCGAGGGAGATCATTGACAGCGTGGTTCAGACAGTTAAAGCAGACCTGGCATCAGTTAATTCATCGTGCTGAGTTCCCCGAAGGGATTGGTTTCGGCACTTCAGCATTGATGTAAGTCCAAATGTTAAAAGGACCTGTACCTGGCATTTGAAGATTCGAAATAGGCTTCTGTTTCATCGATATCTGGATGAAAAGCAAGCTGATCTCTGTTCGCTATCATCACACCGAATTTTGCATCAATGATGTCATATTTCTCATGACCATCTTTCAGAGTAAGAAAAAGTATGCAACTTGTGTCCTTGTGCCTGCATATCCAGCTGGGTATGGGGATGACCGGGCATTTAGTAATGGACCCCAAGAATTGGACAGCGCTATAAGTGCTTTCCATGGTTACGCGGCCTTTAGTGCCGCAGTCTCATAATAGACTTGATCCGGT